>CEUT01012847.1_pt1 | contig 70617 bp, 68 predicted proteins | sample 531401 | NCBI WGS metagenome assembly CEUT01 (sample SAMEA2622821, study PRJEB7988) | marine metagenome | biome: marine biome (ENVO:00000447); feature: surface water layer (ENVO:00002042); material: "saline water (ENVO:00002010), including plankton (ENVO:xxxxxxxx)" | depth 5 m | reverse complement strand
TCTTTAATTAACATTAAAAGAGAACCAACATCACTAAAAGTTTCTTTGCTTATATAGTACGGTTGTTCACTTTGATCTATATAGTCTGATAGATTAAAATTTTGTAAGTCTCTTACTAAGTTGTCAATATTTTGATTTGATTTTTGAATATTAAAATCGTTTGCTTCGTTGTCAAACTCTATAATAAACAAATATAAAAAAGCAAAAATAGAAGGAATAGCGTCTTCAAAGTCAAAAAAATGAGGATAGTCTTTTGAAGAAAGAGCTTGTTTTACAAATTCATAAAATAAATACTCATCGTTCTGATCAAATCCAGCATTTACGTTAAATTCAATGCTGTCTTCTAGATACGCATGATATAGATCATGTAATGACCATATCGTATTACCAACGTGAATTTTGTTTATTTTTGAAGATATATCTCCTACTTCTGGTATAATAATAATATCTGAATCTTTAGTCTGAACAATTTTATCACGTTTGATGCTGTCAATAAGACCTGCAGTTTCTAGTTCTTCAGCAACTAAATTTCTATTCTTTTCATTGTTTTGCAAGACTAATTTTGATTTACTATTTTGATTTCCTCTGATACTGTTTATTACGTTTTTAAATAACATGTTGTTTTCATTGTTATTAATCGTAACATACATAATAGGAAAAATAGATGGAATACTTTCTCTAAGAGAGTTAAATTCTGCTCTTTTAGATGTAGTAAATTTGCTAAGCTGCTTATGTGGCAATCCTCTTTCTAAAATTACACCTTTACTAAATTTTTGATTCCACTTGACAAGAAGCTGATTAAACTCTTTTCTGTTCATCATTATTAATAACCTTTTATTATAACACTCACGTGTATATTTTTCATTTTATAATTATAATTTTGTATATAAATATTAAATTTTACTCCAAAGAAAGGCATTTAAATTGTCAATTGAACTAATAACACCACCTAATAGATTTGTAGGCCTTCATGCACACAGCACTTTTTCGACATTTGATGGTCTGGGTTATCCTGCTGACCACATTGATTTTGTTTTATCTGAGTCTCAAGGCATGGATGCTTGGGCTCTTACTGATCATGGAAATGGAAACGGTCTTGCACACGCTCATTCACATGCAGTAAAGATGCAAAAAGCTGGACGTAACTTTCGACAAATCTACGGTGTTGAGTTCTACTTCGTTCCTTCATTAGAACAATGGACAGAAGAATATGCAGCACATCGCCAAGCTGTAAAAGATGCAAAGACTGCAGCTGCTGCTGAAAAGAAGGCTAAAGAAAAGATTGACATTGATGCTGATGATGAAAGCGGTGGCCTGGTTGTTGAGGATGAAGATGAGACAAAGTCTGTTGATGTTCTTAAAGATGAATGGAAACGACGTTATCATCTAGTAGTTACTGCACGTAATCAACAAGGTCTTAACAATCTATTTACTCTTGTTAAAAAGTCTTATAAGCATGGATTCTATCGATATCCACGTATTGACTTTAAAATGCTGCAAGAACACGGTGAAGGTCTACATGTTTCTACAGCATGTCTTGGTGGTATCTACTCAAATCGTATTCTTCGAGGTGAAGTTCATAATCAAAGTCGTAGTCAAATCCAAGATCAATTACAAAATCTTACAGATCGTTTTGTTTCTTGCGTTGGTGAAAACAACTTTAAGCTTGAGCTACAATTCAATAAGCTAGAAAAACAACACGTAGTTAATGACTATCTTATTGAGCATCATAAACTAACAGGTATTCCTTTGATTGTAACGGCAGATTCTCATTATCCAACAGCTGATAAGTGGCAAGCACGTGAACTATATAAGAAACTTGGATGGTTAGGTAAACGTGATAGTATGACTTTACCAGAGTTCGAAGATCTTAAATGCGAGTTATATCCTAAGAATGCTACACAAATGTGGGATGAATTCCTTGATGCTTATCCAGTCTATGACTTCTATAAAGGTAACGAAGAATTAGTACGTGATGCTATTGAAAGAACACACGATATTGTATGGAATGAATTTGAAGATACATGGGTAGATACTGGTGCCAAACTTCCAACTATTTCAGTCCCTGGCAAAACGCCATTCCAGCATTTAACCACACTTGTTAAGGATGCATTAATTGCTCATAATCTTCATAAAGATAAAGTTTATGTTGAACGTGCTAAAGAAGAGTTACGTGATATCGAATATCTAGGTCACGAAGCTTACTTTATCACTATGTATGAAATCTTTAAAAAGGCTGAACAAAAGACATTATTAGGTCCTGCTCGTGGCTCTGGTGGTGGTTCTTTAGTTAATTACTTACTTGGTATTACTCAGCTAGATCCTATTCCTTATAATCTACTGTGGTCGCGTTTCTTAGGACGACATCGTGTATCTTGGCCTGATATTGATACTGATGCAGGTGACCGTGATGAATTAATCAAGGCAGCACGTGAATTATACGGTGATGATGCTGTAATTCCTGTATCAAACTTTAACACACTTAAATTAAAGTCTCTTGTCAAGGATATTGCAAAGTTTTATGATGTTCCTTTTGATGAGGTAAATAAAATGACTGGCCCTTTACAAGAAGAAGTAATGGCATTAGCTCGTGATGAAAATCAAGAAAAGTCAGTGTTTGTACTTAAGCATGAAGACTGCATGAAATATTCTGATTCTTACCGTGAGTTTATGGAAACTTATCCAGATGTAGAAAAACATGTATCATCCTTGTTTATGCAAAACAGAGCTATCGGACGCCATGCTGGTGGTGTTATTATAGCTGATGCTGACTTGCTTGCTGAGTCAATGCCTATTATTGGTGTCCGGGGTGAATTACAGACTCCTTGGACTGAAGGTATGAACTTTCGTAATCTAGAAGATAATGGCTTTCTTAAGTTTGACTTCTTAGGCTTAACACTACTTAAAGATGTAGAAAACTGTATTTACCGTATCCTTAGAAAACAAGGTAATCCTAATCCAACATTTCTTGATGCAAAGGCATTCTTTGATAAACATCTTAACTGTAGATACCATGAGCAAAACGATCAAGAAGTTTGGAAGCATGTTTATCATAATGGCCATTTTGCAGGTGTCTTTCAGTTTACTAATCAAGGTGCAAGACAGTTTAGTTTAGAAGCTAAACCAGAAAACATTGAAGAATTAGCAGCATTAACTGCCATTTATCGTCCGGGACCATTAAAAGCAAATGTCCATAGGAAATATGTAAAAGCTAAAAAGAATGCAAACAGCATCAAGTATGACCATCCTATTATCAAAGAAATACTTGGACCAACATTCGGCTTTGTAACATTCCAAGAACAGTTTATGCTTTTGGCACAGAAGTTAGCCGGCTTTAATCCTGGTGAAAGTGACAAGTTAAGAAAGACATTGGTAAAGAAATCTTTAGATACTTTACATTCTAAAGGTTCTGAAAAGGCTAAAGCACGTGAAAAGTTTATTAAAGGCTCTAAGGAATTAAATAACGTACCAGAATCTGTATCATCTAAGTTATGGGCAGAGATAGAATTTTTTAGTGTTTACGGCTTTAATAAATCCTGTACTTTTAATACTTTGGTAGATACTTATGATTATAATGGAAACTTTTTAGCAACAAAGAAGATTCAAGATGTTGTTCCGGGTGTTTATGTTAAGTCTAGAGATGAAGAAAGTAAAGAAGATATATTTACACAGGTTTTATCAAACCATGATCATGGAGAAGTTCCGACATTTAAGATTACTCTGGAAGATGGACAAAGTGTTGAATGTACAATGCATCATAAATTTAGAGTTGAAGACGGGAGGATGTTGCCGTTATGGTTCATAATACAAGAAGATCTTTCGATTGTGTGTGCGGAAAAAGTTATGTAAACAAGTCAGGGCTAAATAATCACCAGAAAAAGTGTGAAGTCTATTTATCACAAGCAGTTGAGGGTGTAGATTATATAAAATGTAAAATATGTGGTTTTACGGGAAAAAGCATAACAGCTCATGTTAAAAGAAATCACTCTCTGACTAAAACTGAGTATGAAAAGAAATACGGTCCTACTGTATGTGATAGTACAAAAAGTACATATTCAGAAACTGCAAAAATAAATGGTGATTGGATTAATAGAGCAAAAGAAAGAGGTGAAGATCTTACTGAATACTTTGAAAAACTTAGCTGTAAGATATCTGAAGGTATAATGAAGTCTGACTCTGCAAGAGAAGCAAGAAGACAAAATTTATCTAGACTGAATAAGACGCAGGAGTTTAGAGAAAGATCTTCAGAGACAGCAAAGAAAACTTCTAGTAGGAAAGACATACAAGACAAAAGATCAAAACAACTGGCAAAGTGGCGTGAAAATAATCCAGAAGAGTTTTATGAAAAATGCACTTCAGTCATGCATAAATCTTGGCAGTCTAAACCTGAGATGAAATTATTTGAAATTATCAATAAAAGATTCCCTGATTTGTTTAAAAGAAATCAGCAGTTAAAAAGAAAAAAATTTATTACTACTAAATCAAACAAACGTCAGATCGACATTATGTCGCTAGAAAATAAAATTGTTATTGAGTTTGATGGAATACACCACTTTAAATCAGTTTTTAAAGAAAACAAAAACTTTAAAAATACTATTAAAAGAGATCAAGAGTTAAACAGCGTTTTAGTAGAAGAGGGATGGACTGTAGTTAGAGTTTCTTACGACGAATATGATTATAAAGAAAATGGAAAGTTTAAACAAGAGACTTTAGATAAAATCTTTAGCATTGTGTCTAATAAAAAAAGAGGTTTATGGTTATTTGGTAAATCATACGTGTAAATTATTATTAAAAATTATAAAATATAACAAAAAAAGAAAGGTTTAAAATGCCTCGTATTTCATCAATCGAATTTACTGGTAAGCAACAGACATACGACCTAGAAGTTGCGCATCATGATCACCAATATTATTTAAGCAATGGTATTTTGCAATCTAACTCACATGCAGTAGCATATGCTATCGACTCTTATTATGCTGCATGGTTGCACACTCATTATGAAACAGAATGGTTAGCAACAATCCTTCAGTCTGAAAACGGTAATCCTAAAGGCATGTCTAAAGCTATTTCAGAAATTAAATCATTTGGATATGAAATTGCAGCAATTGACATTAATCACTCTGGTTTGGAATGGGAATTCTCTCAAGAGCTAAAAGCATTTGTTCCTCCGTTAACATCCCTTAAGGGAGTAGGAGACAAAGCTGTTGAAGAAGTATTTGCAAATAGACCATATAATAATTTACAAGGACTATTTTATGATGATGATGGTAAATGGAAGCACTCAAAACTAAATAAAACAGCGTTTGCGTCTTTATCAAAAATGGAAGCATTTAAATCTCTCGAAGAATTTGGTAATAGTAGTTTGGAAAATCATAAACAGCTTCATGATTTAATCCTCGATAACTATAACATACTTAAGAAAAGTATGTGGGGAATTACAAAAACTCAATATAATCGTGCACTTAAAAAAGGCGAAGAAGTAAGACCTATTGTTGATGTCTTGGTAGAAAAATATAAAGTTGTATCTGATTGGAATCGTGCAGAAAAGATTAAGAATTATTTTGAGCTATCAAATGATGCATCTGATGATTTGCTATTTCCACCAGAACTAGTTAAAAAGCTTCAGGATAAAGAAGTGCAGTCTATATTTGAGATACCTGAAGGTATGCGTGGTATTGGCTGGTTTACGATAACAGAAGTTATTATGAAAACTACAAAGAACGGTAAACCTTTTATGCGTCTTAAATGTGTAGACAATAATAGTAAAAGTGGTTGGCTTCGTGTTTGGGGACAAATAGGTGATGACATAGCTTATAGCACATGGATGGCTGATGTAAAAAATGATGCCGGTTGGGGTATGTCAACAACTACTGCTAAAATGAAAAAGATTAGTGCTTTTGACTAATATGTGTAAATTAATAAATTACAATTTATAATAAAACAAAAAAAGGATATTAAATGAGATTTAGCAATGTTATTCTTGAAGGTGTTGATTGTAGTGGTAAAACAAAACTGTATTATGAGATTCATAAACAGACTGAATTTGCTTATAATATTCAAGACCGTGGTGCTTTAAGCATGTATGTGCATTCTGTTTTTTATGATAGAGATGACAAGCATCATTGGTTTACAAAGATTATGGGAGAACTTAAAAAACTTGATACATTGTACGTTGTTTTGCTTCCTAAAATCGAAACAATCTTAGAAAGATTAAGTAAAAGAGGCGATGAATTTCAAAACGAAGAAACAGTTCAAAGGTTATACAAAATCTTTAATGATACAGCTCGTTTTGGTTTTGGACGTGATTTGCCAAATGTTTTGATTATTGAAGATCAAGAAGTAGAAGAAAAAGCACAATTAGTTAAGCAAAGACTTCAAGAACTAGAAATATCAAAAGCAGGTGATTTAATTAAATCTTTAGTTGTTAGTAGTGGTAGAAACGAGTTAACAGATGTAAGTTGTACAACAGATGTTAGAAAAGAAGGCTATGATCCTTGTGCTCTAGACTTTCCACCTGAAAAAGAATATTACGCAGGTATTACTTCAAAAGTTTTAGAAAAGATTCAAAAAGAATTTTTAGGTCTTAATTCTGTAAAAATGCCACAAAAACATGATAGTCGTCGTTTTATTTATACAGATGAAAGCTGCATTTCAATGATTCACTTTTTGTGGCGAAATAATGCATTAAACGTTTCTGTAATTTTAAGATCTTCAAATGTAGTTAAAACACTATGGGCAGATTATGAATATCTTAAATATTTGTGTGATAGAGTTTCTAAAGAAATGCAAGTAAAAGATTGTCCAATACAATTACAATTACAAATTAGATCTGCCCATATTGTACCTTAATGTCAATGTGCATGTAATAATTGCATTGCTTGTCTTATGACTTGAGATCTAAGGCAATAGCTGAATTGCTCTTCTTATGACTTGAGGTCTAAGATCACTATTCAAACATTGAATAACTAAAACGTCTGAGTCACGTGATCCTGGGCTAAAATCTTCACATGCATCATGCACTGCATTATATACGGTTCCTGATTCAAACCCGTTCATACTATCGATTTCTTGACAATGAAATTGAAAAGCTCCTTCATCACCATCAGGACCTGGGTATAGTCCTACACCTAATTCCATCATTTCGCTCTCTAATGAAGGACTTGCAATTTCTTTAATAACTTGACGAATAACTCTTCGTAATCTACTTTCTGTAATTCTCATTTATATTCTCCTGTTTATAATAAGTTCAGTATTCTTTAATTTATTCGTGAATTAATATTTCTACTGTTAGATGTATAATATCATATTTCTGATCACTTTGTAAATTTTGCATAACTAGAAGATCTGAGTCACGTGATCCTGGGCTTATAGCTTCACTTGCATCATGAACTGCATTGTATACGGTTCCATATTCAAGACCGAATTTGTAATCAATTCCTCCACAATGATCTTCTAATACTCTTTCTTCGTCTGGAGATACACCATGCCCTAGTTGTGCTAATTCTTTGTATAAATCTCTTCGTGACAAATCTCTTGCAGACTCTCTAATAACTTGACGAATAGTTTTTCTCAGTCTGCTTTCTGTAATTCTCATTTATATTCTCCTGAATGTAATAAATTAAAAATTTTTAAATAAAATAACACTAATATATATTCTTTAAAAAAGGAAAACAATGTCTAATAATCCGTTTTTTAACATTTACATTGGGCCAATGTTTGGATCAAAAACAACAAGGCTTTTAGGTGACGTGGATCGTCTTAAACATAAAGGAAGAAAAGTTGCAGCATTTAAACCAAAAATGGATGCAAGATATGACGCAAATAAAATAGCGTCACATAACGGTGGAAGTGTAGAAGCGTACTCTATAGAAAGAGCTGAAGAGATTTTTGGTGTATTAGAAACATATCAGTTTGATACAATTGCTGTAGATGAAGCTTTTATGATTCCTAACATAGAAACAGTCTTAATTGACTTTTATCGTGCAGGCAAGAATATAATAGTATCATCAATTCAGTTAGATGCAGGTGAAAAACCTTTTGAAAGAATTGAAAGGATGCTGCCTTTTGCTACCAAAATTGAAGTATGTCCTGCAGTTTGTGCTGTTGATGGTTGTGATCAAGATGCGTATTATACAAAAGCTTTATTTGATATAGATAATGCAACGCAAGAAGAAAAGATTGGTGCAAAAGGAATGTATGAACCTAGATGTTTTAAGCACTACTTTGATTAATCCGCCATTCCCATTCCTACTAAATCAGCTCCCATACCCATTCCTTGATTTACAAGACTATTGACGTCAACCCCCAGAGACTCAGCTTGTGCTTTAGTGCCTGGATCATCTTGAACTAGCTCAACAGCTTGTGTTATTGCTACTTCAGGATTAGCAGGTGCTTTTCTACCTACTATTCCAAAAATAGCAAGAGCAGCGAGTGCTGCTGCGCCAATGGCAAATTCTCTTGGCCCTTCTTCTATATTTTGTTCTTGTTGTTCTCTAATAACGTCTCTAATAACTCTTCTTAATTGACTCTCTGTAATTCTCATGTTTTTTCCTATTCTTTGAAAATTTATACTGTTGGTTTAAACATTGGCGTGCTAGGATTAACACTGTAGTTATCAGGAATATTTAAATACTTGTTCATTAGCAATATATCTTCATGACTAACTTCACTTCCAATCATAGAAGGATCTGGTAAATTAGACATATAACTTGTTAAGTCGTCGACAAGATCAGCGGTCATCATACTGCCTTCAGCGTCTCTAATGCATGCCTGAGCAGCAGGACTCATTTGACTTAGTATATGATTTTTTTCATTACTACCTGATGATTCTTTAATAACACTTCTAATAATTCTTCTTAAATGATTTTCAGTAATTCTCATATTTAAATGACTCCTATTATTTTATATGAATTTAAATCTAAATATTATTAAAATAGTAAAACAATTAGAAAGCAGAAAATAAAAATGTTTAATAGACCTAAATGGGATGATATTTGGATGCAAGTAGCAGAGACTATTGCACAAAGAAGTCACCACCCGGAATTTAAAGTAGGAGCAGTTGTAGTAACGTCAGATAATACACAAGTCCTTTCGATAGGGTATAATGGTAATGCAGCAGGTTGTGAAAACGTACCACATTCTGTAGCTCCTGGCTGTAGTGAATTAATCCACGCTGAAATAAATGCTTTGTTGAAAATGGATTATAACAATCCAAAAGACAAAATTATGTACTTAACTCTAATGCCATGTTTAATGTGTAGTAAAGCAATTGTAAATGCAGGTATTAAAAAAGTCGTGTATAAAAACGACTATAGAGATACAAGAGGTATTGAATTACTAAAAAGATGTGAAATAAAAGTAATTAAAATTAATTAATCTTCTCTATATTTATTGTTATAATAAGTCTAAGGTATAATAATGAGTATAGAAATTGTAAGACTTCTTTTAGAAGAAGATAAAGAAAAAAGACAAGATGATCTCAAAGGCAAGCAAATAGACATGAATTCACAACAACATGTCAATGAGCCTGTCATAAACAGGATTGGAAAACTCTTAGGCAAAAAAATAAATGGACAAGTACCTGATGAAATTGAAGAAAAAGATTTAAAGTCTGAACTTGGTATTATAGACTTTGGAGTTTTGAAAAAATTGTCTGCAACAAGCATTTCAGGACTTAAAGTTAATCCTTTAAATACTCAAGGAAAACAAGAAATAGGCGCAAAGCAAATAGATGTTAAAAGATTTGAAGAACCTCAAGTTGTTCCTTTTCTTGTTTTAAACAAAGAAGGTGAAACTCTTTCTGGAAGCAAAGGTGAAGAAGAATTTTACGTGTTGTTTTGGATTCCTGCAATAGGAATTAAAATTAAAAAGACAAACATAAAACTTCATGCTGAGCTTTTTGATTTAGCACCTCCACAAAAAGGAAAAACATTTCAGCATATAGAGCTTGTTAGTATTCCTCATTATAAAATTACTGATGATATGCTTCCAGAAGTCCAAAAGTTTCTAAAAAGCGGAAACTATTTAGGCGTAAACAAAATGATTAGAAAAAATATGGGTGGAAAAATGAAGTCTACAAGTAGACCTGAAGGTGTTGGAGTCGATCATCCTGAAAATAATCCTGAAAATAAATAGATAGTAAAAGAATAATTAATAATAGTTTATTGAGAGAAGATTAAAACATGAATGATTTTCATAAAAAAAGTTTAACTAGTTTATTATTTGAAGAAAAAGAAGAAAAGAAACAAGAAATAAAATTCAATGAGGATCAAGCAGTTCCTTTAAATAAAGTTGAAAAAGTAATTGTTCCTCGTCTTGTAAAACAAATAAACAAAAAAGCAAATAATATTGCGCAAGGTAACGTAAGTCTAGATTTAAAAGATTCTCAAAGAAAAAAAATAGCGAAAGAACTTAAAATTGATTTAAGTGACGTTCCTAAAAATATTTATAAACCTTTGAATTCTGGTTTAGGCGTTGTAAATAATCGGGCACTTATTAATAGAGTTTATTGTTCTTCAAAAGTTTCTTTTGGAAAATATGAAATAAGTCTTGCACCATTTGATGTTAAAGGTGAACAAACACAAGATATTGATCCAGTTAGTCTTCAAAGCTTTATCGACTCTCAAATGCTTGTTTTTCATGTAGTAATAAAAAGCGGAAAAGAAAGTGTTGCATTAGGAGCACAAAGTCAAAGTGGTAAATCTTCTTCTTATGTCGTAGTCTTACCTCCTTTACATGCGAAAATAAAAGAAGATAATCTATCTTTACATAAGCTTACTTTTGACTTAAAAGATGGACATGATGTATATCTTGAGTACAATCCTTCAGAAGGCGGCAACTTTAAAGTTATTCAGCTTAGTGAAGAAAGCGATCATGTATCGCAAATGCAAGATTTTCTCAAAAATCAAAAAACTTCTGCAATTAAAAATATTGCAACAAAACAATCTCAACTAAAAGGTACAGTTACATTAAGTCCTGAAAGCGATAAAAAAGAGCAGAAAGACAGTAGTACTGAAACAAACGAGAGCTTTAGTTTACAAAATATGCATAAGAGCAGCTTAAAGAGTTTGCTTTTTGAGCAAGAAGAGCAAGAGACGCCAGAATTACAAAGTACTGAAGAGACTGCTGCAAGTGCATCCGGCAATCCAAATAGATCTGTTAGTACAGGTATTTTAAATACATTTAGAAGCTTGTTTGGCGGAGGCTCGCAAGAATCAGAGCAAGAGGAGACGTCACAAGAAACACCTCAAGAAGAACAAAATCGTGGTGAAATTAAACTCCCGGGCAATATTTTTACTGCTTATAATTTTCAAAAATTAAGTTATATGGGTAGCGCTGTTGAGATATTTACAAAAATTGCTCAAGATATACATAACTATTATAGAGGAAACAGTCCTAAACCTGCTAATATAATTAAATCACTAAGTCTTAACTCTTCGATTACAAATAAATTATATGATACAGAATCAAATAAAAGTACAGAAAATACTTTTGCAATTAAAATAAAAGCAAATAATGCAGACTATTTAGTCAACAGAACAAATAAAACAACTGAAATTAATATTAATTTATTTGAAATTGTTGGTAAGCCTTTTAAGAACGAACAAGGTGATACAAATGTTATTTATTATTTAAGGGAATATGGCAGTAATAAACAAGGCTTTTCTTACTGGGACACTTCAGACCCAGGATCTATTAGTCGACAGGAACAGAAACAAAAAATTGAAGCATTTTTTAAACAATTACAAGAAAGTATATCAACAGAATTAATACGACAATTAGAAACAAATATTCTTAGTGATAGTCCTAATTTAGATTTAAATAAAGTTAAAAGAATTGGAGTATTTAATCCTGCTCTTTTATTAACAAAAGGCTCTTTTGAAGGAGATGCTTCAGCATCTCAAGAGCAAGAAGCAGCAGATGCTGACGAAGAATATTCTTTTTCAAACATAGAATCCTACATTGACTTTTTAAAATCTTTTCCTGCAAGTAAGCTTGAGCAAGGAGAAGATATTACTTTAGATTCTTTAGAAGTCAAATTAAAAGATGATAAAGGAAAAGATATAACATTAAATCTTTATAATATCCAAAACAGACTATTTATTAATTCTACTGAACATGGTTTTGGTGATACTTCTAAAGAAAAACTTGAAGAATACATAAATAATCCCCTAATAAAGCTCACTTCTTTTGAGTATAGCACCAATAGTACGTTAGAAAGTGAACATGTAAATAAAATAATAATTCTCCATAAAGGGATATTTGAGCCTGAAGATAAAGCACCTGCAGAATCAGAATCTGATGAAGGAAGCCTTGAGGCACAGTTATCAAGTGCATATAAAGTAATACAATCATCTAAAAATAAAATCGAAGCAGAAAAAATAAACATTCCAAGAGATTTAAATGGAATAAAATATATTTATTGTTCTGGTCCAGAGAGTAATTCTAGTGAATTTTCTTATTTAAATTATGAAGGAAAGGGTTTATACGCTTACTATTCTGATCAGCCTATTTTAAAGAATACATCTCTTGGAGATGAAGACTACAAAAAGCTTCTTAGTAGCTTGAGAAATCATGGTTGGAATAAAGTTGAACTTTTAGAAATATCTGATACTTCATTACCAAGTAATGAAGATTTATTTAGTTTTATAAATAGTCAAAAAATTGCAGCTGCTTTATCTCAGCCTTTTGAAGAAATTGAAAATGAAAACTTAGATATCGAAGGAGAAAATGACTTACCTGATGAGATTCAATTGCCAGAGTTTGTTGACTCTTACAATTTAGATGTTGATGAAGAGAAACAAGATGATTTACAAGATACATTATTAAACACTGCTCAAAGTGTTGCTAACGATAAAATAGAGCCTGAAGATGCAGCTTCACAATTAACATCAACAATTGATGCATTAAAAGATTCAGATTCTGATAAAATTTTTAATTTTAAACCTTTTGACGAAATTAAAGATTATGTTGAAAGTAGTCCTACGGATGATCACACTGCTGAAGTAATTAAATTGTTATCAGCAAATAAAGATTCTATTTATTTAAATCTAGGTAATAATGAATATAGTATCAATGATATTCTTAATTTGCTCTCACATTTTATACTGCCTTTAGATAATATTAATTTTATTAATGAATTCTTTGGTGCACTTTTTGAACAAATAAAAAAATCAACAAACCAAATATTTCCAGATCATAAACTACTTTTTGATCACATAATTCCTGTAATGGAAGAACAAATCAAGAGTCCAGCTAATGATTTTAATTTTGTAGAAGCTGTTATTAAAAATATAAAACAAGAAACTAAGTCTCGTAAGTCAGGCGAAATAAAAGGTGAAGAAGAAAAAGAAGCAAAAGAAAAGATTGTTAAAGAATTTTTACAAGATCTTAAGTCTAAAGGATTGGGTATTTTTGTAAAAGCAGATAGTATAGATATTAACATTGATAATAGCATTTATGCTTTAGAAATACAAAAAGATAGCTTTAAAATAAGTGCAGGTAGTAAAGAAGATACTTATGATTTTAACATTAAAGAAATTGAAAGTATATTAAAAAGTGTAGTAAATAGATTAGTAAAGAACCAAGGAATCTTTGTTAGCAATGTAGACAATAGTTTTAACTATGATGGAAAGAAGTACGTTTTAGAAACAGGTAAGCTTAACTCTGCTATATTAAAGAGACTTGCTGCGTGGGTAGAAAATGATGATTTTTATGATTTAGTTGACATCAAGTTTAAAAGCAAAAAAGAAGTATCGGGCAAGATCAAAGATAGAGTTTTAGAAGAAGTTGAAAATAGAGCTAAAGCTCTTGAAGCAATTCCTAAAAATATTGCAAAAGACATAGAAGGATTATTCAGCGGCAAATCTGGTGAAATTGACTTGACTCAATCAAAAGAAAATGTTGTTAATAAAATAAAAGCTGTCATTACTGCTCGAAGTACACAGTTTAATCAAATAAACAGTTATCTAGAAGACGAAAGATTTTTTACTTTTATTTACGATCAAATTGATGAAAACGATAGTGACGAGTCTATATCTAGAGTTATCAAAAATTATTTTGAGCGAGAGTTTACACCAGAAGATATTGTAATCAATTCTGACGACCTGGTTATTGATATTGACAATAAAGCTTTTAAGACTTTTGTTAAATACGTTGCAAGAAGTATTTTTAAAAATTACAAACCAGAGCAACAGGATATTGTTAAAGATGATATTTCAAAAGTTTTAGTTAGTGCATATCAAGACATAACAGGTTTTGGGTCTGGTAATGTAATGATTGAGTCTAACGTAACAGTAAAAAACAAAAACTTGTTAAACGAAAGGCTTTTGAAAGAAGGTGTAGGAGAATTCCTAGGTCAACTTAAGGGTGTTTACGTAGGAAAAGCAGTAGGTGCTACATTGGCTGCATTATTAGGTGTAACAGGATTTTTTACAACACTGCCTTTCATTATCGGTGGTGCCATGATTGGTGGAGCTTTAATATCAAAAGCAGGAAAGTTTTTAGATAAAACACCTTTACTTAACAATCTTAATGTAAGTCTTGTTGCTCTTGGAAAAGCAAAAAGCGATGCAGAAACTTTTCAAGCTTTAATTAAAGAACCTACGATTACAGACCCTTTAAGAGATATTTTAAAGGAATTAGTTAGAGTTGAAATTGGTAAAACTTTAGTTAAATATTTTATACTAATAGAAGAAGTTTTAAAAGAATCTAATATTAATCTGAATATTGATGATATTATTGGAGAATATGAATTTGATGAAAATGCTATAAGAAATGAAATAGAAAAAGATAAGACATATCAGGATCTAAATAAAGAAGCAGAAACATTTCTTGATGCAGTATATGATTTACCTTATGAAATATCAAAAAACATGGGACCAGCTTATAAGAATGTAAGAGGTGCTACTTCAAAAGCTTTAATGAAAAATGTAATAGAAAACTCATCGATCTTGAGCGAGATTTTTAGAGCATATGCATTGGCAAACAAAAACGAGAAGAAGCCTTTGCAAGCAGGCTTTGTCTATAAAAAAGGGTTAAGAGCTTTATTAACTGAGCAAGAAGAAGAAGCAAAAGGATATTTGAGCAAAAAAAGCACGTCAAATGTAAGAAAATATAAAATTGAAGAAATATTAGAAGACATTCAGTTTGACATCGTAAAAGAAATAACTAAGTTGTTTGACTTTACACAAGACGGTATTGAAGAGTTTGAAAAATATGCAATTAAAAGAGACTTCTTGCAAAATAGAGGTGAAGCAGGTTTTGTTAAAAATAAATTAAAAACAATAGGACTTGATATGACAAAAGCTTTTATGAAAAAGAGTCATGTCATTACAACACTTGCTAAAGTAACAGGTATTCCTCAAGGAAAAATAAACAAGTTGTTTGAAAGCAAAAATCAATTTAAACCTGTAATCGCCGGCGTATCAAATCAAAATCTTGTTAATCCTCTTATTCTAGAAGAAGAATTATTCTTAGGCAATCTTTCAAGCATGTTGTTTGAAAACACGAGAATGCCTTCTGTTAAAAGAAAATCTTCTTCTAATAGAAAATCAAAGAAAAGAAGACAAAGCAAAAACTACTTATCTGAAAATGTCCTAAGAGGCTCTTTGGCATCTTTGCTGTTTGAAGAACAAACACCTCCGTTTGATATGAATAAATTTAAGGAGATATTTAACGAAGCCCCTGGCGATGAGGGATTGCAAGGAATTAAAATAAAAGGATGCATGTATGGTGTAGAGGAAGTAGGCCACAGCGAAAGTGGTCTTACTATACGACTAAAAGCAGAAGTAAATGCTGAAACTCAACATGGAAATCATCCAAAGCTTGCTAGTGCTGGAAAAGATCAAGTAATAACTTATGATGAAGACTTTAATCCAGTAGTTAGTGTAAGCGATTCCGACGGAACTAACGCAATCGATCGAATTGCACACAATGGAGTTACAGTTCATTTACAAGGTGATAATGCAAAAGAATTTGTAGAAAAAATGCATAGTTCTTTAAAGGATACTGATGCTGATACTCAAATGATAACAGGATACGCTGAGTTAACAAATCCTTCTCCAAGTTTAGAAAATACTCTTCAAAGTACTATCTTGCAACATCAAAAAAACAATGCTGTTGCAAGAATGTTAAAACAAAAGTTTGGTGATTATGCTGAAGATATTAAAGTTGATGCAAGAGGTGTTGAGCTAAGTATCAAGGTTGCAACACAAGGTGGAGACCAAACAGAAACAATTCTTTACAATAACGCAGAAATAAACGAAAAGTTTTCATTTGAACATGAAAACTTTAAAATACAAGTAAGTGATAGATCAAGTTATGAAGTAGATACACCAACGGTTCAAAATGCAGATGACTTTTTTCCAAAAGACTTCAAGCCAAGCTCAGCTAGTGATTTTAAGTTAGAAGTTAGAAATCCTAAGGCTGTAAATCCTAAAGCAACACAAGGTCAATTTCAAAGTATTGATGATGAAATTGATACTTCTGGAGGAGGAAGTAAAGAAACTAGTTCTACTGGAGAAGGAAGCAAAGAAGCTGGTCCTTCTCCAGAAAGAATTGCTCAAGAATATGAACCTGATGCTGATGAAATGGAAGATTATTCTGATGATGATGACCTAGAACCAAGTGCACAAGCCGGAAGTAAAGTCAATGTACAACAAAATACTAACATAAGTAGTAAACCAGAAAAATTAGATACATCAGCTAAACAAACACAAACACAACAGACGCCTAAAGCTAAGTCAACTAAACCTGAACCTGCTAAGCAAACACAACAGCAGACATCTAAAGCTAAGTCTGCGCCAGTCAAACAAGACGCAGACGAGACTGCTAAACCAGCAAAGACAACATCTACTTCTAAGCAATCTGTCAAACCATCTACTGATAAAACTTCAGCACAACAATCAAGTTCTGTACAAAGTTCTTCTTCTGAAACCGTTGTAGATCAATCACCTCCTCAAATGACAAATCAATATTTTGTAAAAGACCCTGCTGACGGTACAATACAATTTGATGTTTCTAAAATTAAAGCAGATCAAATTGAAAGTTTAACCTTAAAAGATATACCAAAAGGTATTAAGTCATTTGATGATTTTAAATTTCTTTTTAATTCAGAAGATTCTAATGCTCCTTCTTTATCTGATCAAGGTAGAATAAAAGATCTTTTAAATAAAAAGTTAAAGGCTCTTTTCAATACTAAAAACACAGCAACTCCTGAACAAGCTGTTAAAACTGTAAAAGAAGTTGTTAAGGTTGAACAAGTAGGAGGAAAAGCTAAAGCAACTATAAAAGCTGATAAACCTAAAACTGTTGATCAACAAGGAAAGCCTGTACAAGTTCAAAGTGCTATGCAAGAAGAAGATATAGTAATTGAAGGTAATTCTCTTGAGGAAGTTAAAGCTCAACTTACAGATACGTTTAAAAAATTGGCTAGTGACGGTAATGAGTTTTACAAATACATAATGGAGAAGATAGGTGATGATGTTAAGTTCTTGTTTGGTAGCTATGATCCTGAAGCTATAAAAGCAGCAAATACTAGAATTGAACTTGCAAGAAAAGATGTTGAAGCAGCACAAGAAAAATATACTGATCCTGATGTATTAAAAGTAAAACAAACAGCTTTAGAAAATGCAAAAAAAGATCTAGCTTCTCTAAAAGCAAAAACAGACATTGATAATCAAATAGCAAATCTTTTAAAATCAAAATTAAATCTTGAAAAGCTACTCAAAGGAAACTCAGAAACTATACAACAAGAAATTGATGACATAGTAAAACAAATTGATAGACTAGGAGAACTTACAAAAGATCAAGCTGCTAGTTTGGAGAAAATACAAGAAGAAATTCGAACAGCAATTGATTTAGTAAAAAGATCTGAAGTGTACATATCAAGTGAAAATAATTTAGAAGGATTAAATAAAAAGCTTAAAGAGCTGCAAAGTCAACTAAGCGAAAAACAAACTGAGCTCCAAAAGCAAACTACAGAACTTAAAAGACTTCAAGGTGAGAATCAAAAAAACGTTAAACTTGAAGAAAAAGCGCGTATTGGTATAAAAGATAGCGAAAGATTAGTTAGGTTAGCGAAACAAAATCTCGAAGGAGCTCAAACAGATTTAAAAACTTTAGAAACTCAACATCAAAAAGACTTAGAGACAGTAAAAACTCCACAAGAGCAGGCAAGAATTGAAAGGGAATTAAAAGATAAAGTTAGTCAGCGTGACGAACTACAAGCTAAATATGATGCAAAACATGATGCTTTAGCAGCAAAGTTAAAAGCTGCTAAATCTAATCCTGATAGATTTAAAGCAATAGCTAAACAACTTAATGATCTTAAAGAAAATGAATATAAACCTATAGCTAAATTAAATAATGAAATTGAAAATTCACAGAAAATTTATGGAGAAGGAGTACGAGCTGATGCTAGAATTAAAGATTATGAAGACAATCATCAAATTTACAAAGAAACAGTTCAAAGATTGGAACTCGAAGTTAATAATAAAGAATTAGATCTTCAAAATGCTAAATTAGATCTTCAAAATGCTGGGGTTAAGTTAAAGGGAACTACTGCGGATGTTGCTAAACAGCAAGGATTGGTAAGCGGCACTCAAGGCGATGTTGATCAGCTTCAGAAAGATGTTAAAGGCAAAGGAGCTGAAGTTGAACAGGCACAATCAAGTGTTGAATCTAGTAAAGGAGAAGCTGGAGCAAAAAGTGTGTTTGGCGATGATACTGGGAAAGAAAGTCTAGCTGGTTCAAAAGAAAAGTTAGCAGATGCTCTTGAAAAATTACAAAAATTTAGTAATAGCGAAACAATTAGAAGTTCGGGTGAGCTTAAGGAAATTGGAGCTCAAGTAAAAGTAGTAAAAAAGATTGAAGGAAAAATTGAAGAATTAAAGTCTAAACTACAAGGAGCTGACACTGAAGAAGCACGAAGTATTGCTGAAGAAATAGAAGGTTTAGAAGGAAAAGTTGAAAGTGCAAAAACAGATTTAAATACGTTATTAGCAAGCAAAAAAGGATTTATTGAAAAGGCTGGAGAAGAAATTCAAACTTATGTAAAGTCTGTAACAGATTATGTTGACAACGTATCATATCACATTGGTCATGTTAAAGACGAAATGACAAGTTTATTACCTTCATCTTGGGGTCAGCATACAATGTCAACAGGTGCTTTTAGTGTCAAAGGTGCACTTTTAGATATGATTCCTGTTGGTATTTGGGGATATAAAGCCTTTAAGAAAGCAAGTCAAGCACTTAAAGAAAATACAAAATGGGAAGACATACAGGCAAGCCTTAGCGATAAAGATAACAATATTTTTGCTTATGGTTTTGCAACTCCTATCGCATACTCAATATGCAATCTTTTAAATGAAAATAAAGAAGCACTAAAAGCTTTAGGCTTTGATATTTCTGGTCAGATGCCGCAAGGAAGAGATAGTGGAAATATTGAAGGAAGCGAATCTTTTGGTGAAGTATCAGCTTTATTTTCTCAAAGTATGCATGACGAAATGAAAGAAACTATAAGAGCAACACGTCAAGATAGTTTCTTAGGCAGAATGTTCGGAAGTGATAAAGTTACTGATGAAGACTTAGTCAAAGCTATGGAGGATAGTTTTAGAGAATCCGTTTCTGACGTTGTTGTTGCTTTAGTTTTAAGTTATGATAGAAGAACATCAGAAAAAATACAGAGAAAAACAAATAAAAACATTTCAAACTATAATAGAAATTCAGCTAGACTAGGAAATATTACTAGAAAGTCTGGCGGCTTTCTAGGCAAGTATGGTGGAGGAACATTAGCAACAGTAGGACTTTATACAGCAGCTGCAGCAGCAGTTGGTACAACTGGTGGTTTATTTATTCCTCTTTTAGCAGGTGCAGCAGGTGCATATGCTGGTGGTAATGTAGGTGAAGCTATAGGTAGAACTGGTCTAGGTGAAATGGTGAGCATGGCAAGAGAATCTAGATCTGATGCAGGTGATAGAGACTTTGAAAACGTTGCAAAGAAAGATCCTAAGATTAAAAAAGACGTAAACAAAATTATAGGAATTGCAAAATCAATTGCTAAAAAAGCAAAAGATATGCAAGAAAGTTTTAAAGCTGTTCATAAAAATAAACTTTCTACACTGTTACTTGAAGAATCAAGTACAAAAACAGTTACAGTTAGTGATATAAAGAAAAAGCTTAAAGCAAGCAATGTTTCAATTTATAGATTTTTAAGGCAAAGTGATCCTGCTTTTAAATCAGCTGAAGATGAACTTTGTTCAGTTGTAGTTAGTATACTAAGTCAATATTTTGGAATTGAAATTCCTGAAGCTCCTCCTGTTGATATTAACAAATTAAGAAGTCAAGCTGTTGCAAAAACAACAACAAATGGAGAAGCAGCTCCTGGAGAAATTAATAACCCGACAGTTCATCAAAACTTTAGAGGAATTCCATCACCTGCATCCATGAATGATCCTGCAAATCCTGCACAGCTAATTCATACAATGGCATATTCAGGCGGTGGTAATATGCAACAAGTTTTAACTCTATTTATAGAGCAACAAAAACAAATGCAAGACTTCTTAATGAAAATGACAGAAAAGCAAATGTCTTTAGGTCAAGTATCTAAAGAGCTTACAGAAATGCCTGGCGCAAAGTTTGACAATTTAGAAGAAGCTATGGGACTTGCTCTTAAAACAATAAACGGTAGCAAGCCTCTGATGATGACATCAACTGCAAGAGCAATTTTCTTTACATTAAAGAGTCAAGAATTTAGAAATAAGATCAAAGAAGTGCAAGGCGTCGAGAGTATTGACTTTGACAAAGACTTTTTAGATGAATCAATATTTGTAGGCACTTTAAAACAAAGCTTTAATTTAACCAAAAAACAAGTCAATTACGATGACTCTGTAGTCAAACCTTTGAAAGACATTGTAGGCACAATAATTAAAATAAAAATTAATGCTGATAGTGTGAAAGATGAATTTAAAATTAAAAGTCAAGCTAATGTACAATTAAGATACTACGAGTCTTTATTGTTAGATTTAATTGCTTCAAAAATACTTCAAGTAAATATGTCTCCTAATAACACTGACAAAGATTATGTTGATCATGCTCAAGACGTTTTAAAAGATGCAAAAATTATTGAAGAGTCAGCAAGAAGAAAGAAAGTAATTAAAAAGAATTATTATAATAAAAAGATAAGTGATTTATTGTTTGAAGACAATAGTTATAATAAACCAAAGTACAGAGACAAAAAGAAAAAGCTTTCTAGTAAGATTGATTTACAAGAAGAGTGGCGAAAAATTTGGCTTGACAAATAGGAGAATAAAGTGAAACTCAACGAAGCAGATATGAAAAAAATACTAAAAGAAGAGTATCAAAACAGAATTGACTTTTTTCTTAACGAGAAAATGACTTTTACAACCAAATATGGCGCAAATATTATTAAAGATGCAATTGGTTTAAAAGTGTTTGATAAAGCAGGTTTTAGATATACTTTTGCAGGAATTGTTAAAAAAGAAGACGGGTCTGAGTTTGCAAAGTTAGTTTTACCTGAAGAGCCTTTAGGAAATGAAACTGGTAGTGGTAAGTCTCCTTTATACGAAGACGATGACTTCGGTGGAATTTCTGGTTTTATTAGTAGAAAGAAAAACGGTAAAAGAGACATAGAGTTTGATACAGGACTTGGTGGAGAGTTTGATAATTATAAAGATAAAAACATGTTTTCTGTACCTGTTAAAAAGCAAAGTACTTCAAAAGAACCAAAATATATATTAGTGCCAATGGGAGAATTTGAAGAAAGATTTTCAATTAATTAAAAGGTATAACAATGAACATAGATGAACTAATAAAAAATGCTATCGCTGAGACTTTATCTGAAAGAGGTATTAATACTCAGAAAGATAATTTACTTAAAACAGAGAACAACGTCAAACACGACAGCGTAATTTCTGAAGCTTATGTTGCTGAAGCAGGTAAGTTTAATTTAGGCACAGAACTTTTATCTCAAAAAACAAAAAAAGCACATCAAGAGCTTTTAGAAGGATATGTTAAAGAGTTAAATGATGTATCAGCTAAGTTAGATGGTGTAGATAAGTCTGGTGCTAATCTTAATAATTCACAATTTAGAAGCTTAAAAGTTGACGAAACATATAATCATAACGCAGCTTTTTTGCATGGTTTATACTTTGAAAATATTAGTGATTTAAATAGTACTATTACTGTAGACTCATTAGCATATATGAGGCTAGCAAGAGACTTTGGAACATTTGATAAATGGCAAGAAGACTTTGTCGCATGTTGTCTTTCAGCAAGAAACGGTTGGGGAGTTACATTTTATAATCCATACTTACGAAGATTTATGAATACAACCATTGATTTGCACAGTTCTAATGTAATGATTGGCTTGATGCCTATTATTGTAATGGATTGCTGGGAGCATAGTTATTATAGAGACTATCTAAAAGACAGAAAAACTTATGTTTATGGAATGATGAAAGAATTAAACTGGTCTGTTATTGAAGATAGAGTTAAAAAAGCAGATAAAATTGCAAAGATTCTAGGATAAACATTATGTCTAAAAGAAAATTTTTAAAAGAAGTTAATGAAATGACTAATAAAGGAATTTATCCTTCACTTAACATTTTGCTTGAAGAAGATTTGTTTGACATGCCAGACGAAAAAGAGAAAGAAGATGATAAACCTTCTCCTGGCTCGGATGAATCTGCACCTGATTCTGATAGTCCTGCTCCTGATGCTGATGATTCTGCACCTGATTCAGATGACTCTACACCTGATTCAGATGATGAAGAGGCTGAACAAATAAAAACTTCAATTGATGTTGAAGATGTTAAAAAATCTATAAATACAATTAAATCTGAACCTAAGATTGATAGTTTTGTTGCAGAATATCTTCCTAATGCAAAAATATTTGATAACAAATATTACAATTTAAATAATTTTATTCTATTAAATGAAGATGCAAAAGAATTTGAAAATAGCTTAGATGATATTCAAAAAGTCTTAAAAGATCGTGAAGATGATATTAAGCAAATAAAGTTTAGTGCAGAAAAAATTAAGTCTGGTGATCCTAATTTTGTTTCTCAAATACCTGTTTTAGTAAGTGATACAATTAAAAAAATAAAAAAATTTGATTCTCATTATGATATAGCCTCGGTTGTTGCTGGAGACTTTTTTGAAAAGATAAAGCAGGAAAGTGATCCTAAAGATTTAAAGAAAAACATCGAAGAGTTTACATATCAGTTAGCTGCTGCTCTTGATAAAAGAGGAATAAGCCATTCAATAAACGTTAACAATATTGAGCCAGTTAAATATACTAATGCAAAAGGAGCTAAAGCTTCTTCTTAAATTTGCAAGGAAAAAATATGGCCAATAAAAAAATGACAAGGCAAGCAAAAAAAGCTGCAGGTATAAACAAGTCAGTTCATATAGAAGTCCATAATAGTGTTCATAAAAAACTTAGAGCTTTGTTGTTTTTAAAAGAAATGTCGTTGCAGGCATTTTTTAGATTAATGGCAGAATCTTTTGTAAATGGCGACGAGTACTTGGAAAAACTCATAGATCAAAGAATAGATGACATTCAAAATAAAAGACTAGATCAATTAAGAAATGTAAATAAAAGCGAGTTGTATAATGCTATTGAAGAAAATTCACCATTTAAAGACGAAGATTAAATCACACATTAGCAATATAGATTTGCTTGAAGTTGTTATCGCAGATAATAATGACATTAGAGAAGAATTAAAATCGATAAATAAGAAATTAGAAGAGAAAGATGAGCAAATTCAAGTATTGCATAAAAGATCTGCTGCACTTGAAAAACTAAATATTGCATATTCAAAAGATATATTACTCTTATCACAGGCAATTACTGAACAGTATGAAGTTCTAGCTTCTCTTTTTAATAAAGAGCTGTTTTTATATCCAGATGATTTATTAGATTTTGAATTAGATTTAAACGAAAAGAAAAAAAAGAAGAAAATTGTTCATTAAAAATTATTAATACCTAAAACAACATAATTATTACTGTTAAGAATTAAAGGTGGAAAATGAGCAGTTTAAAAAGAAAACATGTTATAGATTTAGCTAAGTCTTTGTTATTTGAAAATAACTTAAATGAGTTTAGACTTCCTTTGGATCACGATATGGACGCTGGCAAAAACATGAGACACAGTATGTTTGATAGACCTGCTGATAAAATCGATGGTCAAAATAATTATGATTCTGTTGCCGATGATGAAGATATATTTGAATTGCCTATTACTCCAAACGAAGTTATGCCGGCAATTCACGTAGAAAAAATAGATTCTGCAAGTATTGAATCTGAAGATTATTGTCCTAGTAATACTAGTGAGCTTATGAAAGCGACACAAACTTTGATACATAATCATAAAAAAGATATAGGTGACAAACAAATAAAACAAGTTTGGAAAGTTTTAAATAAGATAATCGACAAGGTAAAATAAATGACTAGAAATCAAAAACTAATGAGAAGAGTAAACATTCTCTTAGAAAACAAAAACAATAAGTTTAAAAGAAAATATTTCTTGCTATCAACTCTTGCTAAAACAAATATAAAAAACAATAGACATTTATATTCTGAAGCTGAATGTTATGCTAATGTTTTAATTGAGTCAAATGGAGAAAAACCTTCTGAAGAATATTTGATTAAGTTAAACGAAGAAGCATTAAGATATTCAGGTAGAAAAAACATAAATAAAGAAATTAAATTTATTAAAAACTACAATGATATGCTTAATGCAAAAAGTAGTCTTTTAAAAGAATCAATTATTGATCAAGAGTTAAGTAGTATTTCAAATAGCAACTATAGACTAAACGTCAAACTCTTAGAAACTCTTCTTGAATCAATTCAAAAAAAGAAAATGATTCTAATGGAGTCAGACGATAAAGAAACAGATGCTAATAATTTTGAAGAACTTGAAAAAATTATTAGTGATCAAGAAAAAGCCTTTGAAGATTTAGACGAAGAAGACTTTGAAGAAGAAGATTTATACAGAGACTTTAGCGACGAAGAAATAAAAGGCATGCAAGCTTTTAAGTCTAACCCTAGAAATATTAGTTTGGCGAAGTTAGGATATAAAAAAGATGAGTATGTTCCAGGGCAACCAAGATTAACTCCTTTAGATAAAGTAGGAATGGAAGCAATTAAAAAACTAAAAGGATCAAATGTAGCTTTAAGAAAATTTGACATAATAAGACAAATACATTTTTATTTAAATGTTCAACAAAAACTTAATCTTGCGAAAATTGGTGGGCAAGGTAAGGCAGATTTAACTCAATCTAAAGAAAAGTTTTCTTTTAGACCTAGTGGATTAACTGAAGATGAAGTTAAAGAGTTAAGAAAAAAGCTTGATGACATGTTGTTGAGACATAAAAACTATGAAAACTTAAATCTTGAAGATGACACAATAACAGAAGGAGAGTTATTACAGCTTCTATTTAAAGCTGCAGGTGACAGGTCAGCAGATGCAAGAGAATATTTGGCATATCTTAATAGAAGCATGCCTCTAACAGGGAAACCTCAAGAAGACGAATTAGAATATGACCCTGACTTTACTAAAGACATGTCTTCTCTAGATCAGCAACAATACAGTGATGATCAGCAAGCTAAAATTGATGCAGGAATAGATCCAGAAACAGGACAACCTTTATATGAACCTGACGTTGACAAGGTTGCTCAAATGAGTGCAGATCAAGCAGCTTCAAGAGCAGCAAGCAGCCAACTGCCTGATCCGGAAGAAATGAGTGCAGAAGATGCGTTTAGAAGACTAAGCGGAGACTTTGGCAGCTACGATAAAATTAAGCAAGTACTTGGTGATATAAGTCCAGATATCGCTAAAATGGTTGATAGTCCTGAATTTAGTCTGTTTGACCTTGAAGAAGAACTAGAAAAGATTAAGGACACAATTGAACAAGATCAATTAGAAGAACTTGAAAGTCTTTTTGATGCAATCAATAGTAATACTACAATTAATATAAAGATTTTACCTCCAAAAAGTAAAGCAGAAATTCGTAATGAATTATATGATACAGCAGCTACACCTGAAGATTTTGCATACTTTGTAAATAAGTTTATTGATACAGATCAGCCTATGACGCTAAGAGATTTAGGCGCACTTATGTCTCGAGGTAAAGAAGGTGTCGCTTCAGATGCCAATGCAGTTAGACAAGCGTTAACCAAAAACTGGTTTAGATCTATGTTTTACTCTTTTGACGATACACAAAAAGCAAGTGTTTATGCAACATTAGCTGATTTATTCTTTAAGAATGTTGAAACTTTAGATTTATTTAAAGATGATGTAATTAAAATTGCAGGAGAAAGAGATCTTAGTGGATCAGGTGCAGCTAATTATTTTGACTTTGTTAAACAAACAATGACTAAAGAAAGTAACATTAGAAAATTTTTAAAGGATGAATTTGAGCAAAGTTCTGATGGTGATTCTTATTCTAAAGAAGATCAAGCAAATGATATTATTGATGTAATGCTTACAGGTAATACAGCATTTAGAATATTTGCAACAACTCTAATGAAAGACTACTATAACAATAATGTTTGGAATAAATGTGAAAGTGAATTAACTTACGCTATTAAAGAATATTTTGAAAAGCATTATCCAACTGCTGGAATTGCAAAAGACTTGCCTGCTAAACCTAGTGGCAAAGATGCAAAAACTGGCAAGAAACAAAAGATGTATAAATCAAGGGATGTTAAAAAAGAGCAAGGTAAAGATATTTTTAATCCAATTATTTACGCAACAATGGGAAGAACTGGAATCAAAGACAGTAAAGGAACATTAGTTAATCCTGCAGAAATGATTGATAAAAGAAAGCAAGAGTTTAGAAAAGGAAAAACATTAAAGAAGATTCAAGACTTTAGTGCTAACTTCAAAGTTATTCCTTCAAAACACGGTACTGGACCTTTTGATGCTAGAGATCTTGAAGATTTAATAGATGACATGTTTAGTCCTAAAGGTATAATTGGAAGAGCTTTTTTAGATTTTCAAAAAATGAGTAGTAGTGAATTCGTAAATTTTATCAAATGGGTTGACTCCTTAAAAGAAGCTGATGTTATGAAAAGTATTGCACAAGCTTATACATTAAGTACAGCTAGCGCTGCATTAGATCCTGATGAATTCATGGATCCTGCAAAAATTGATGCATATAGTAAAGATTCAGTAGGAAGATTAAAAGAATATTTAAAAACATACAAAGATCAAATTGATCAGCAAAGAAAGAATCTTAATATTGAAGATGCTGAGTTTGTTTCTTATCAAGGCAAAAAATGCGAAGTTGATGATGTAGATATGTCTTCAAAAATAATTCACATTTATTTACCTGATGATACACTTGTTAAAGTTCCTTTTGATCAAGTAAGTTTAATAAAATAAAGCGAGACTATAGATGATGCTTCAAATGCTTATGGAAAACTATTTAAATAATAGTCCTGTAAATGATCAGGAAAAAAATAAAATAATACCAAAAGGTGAAAATCCTATTAAAGTTAAAAAAAGTCAATGGCAGTCTTTTGAAAGAAAAATGCAACGAGTATATACATTTAAAAGAACTAAAACACAGGAAGCATTTGTAGTTGATATTTTAAAATATAAAAGAGAAAGTGATGCTGAAATAGAACTGCGATTAAAAAATGATCAAGTTGCTATTATAATACATGCATTGTCACCAAATGTTTCTGAGATTGAAACAGAAGCTGCAAGTGATATTGATAAAATTAGAAAGGATGTAGCATATTATTTTGCTAAATAATTTTTATTATGTTAAGTGATAGTTTAAAAGAACAGATTAAGACAGCAAACAACAATGTTTTTATGTCAAAAGAAATCTCTGAGCGAATTGATACAATAGACGCTAAGAAAAATACACTTAGATTTAAAATATTTTCTAAAGATGATATATTTGAATTTGAGCTTGAAAAATTTAAAAATAAAAAAAATAGCTTTTTAATTGCATTTGAAGTTTCAAAACAAGATCTTGCCAAATATCTAAATGCCAAAATTAAAAAAATCTCTCTTATTTTAAAAGATGATGTTTTATTTTCTTTAGATACAACTAAGTTTTATTTAGAATACGGTATTGTAAAAAAAGATATAAATAAATATATGTTAAAAATAAAGATTCAAAAGGAGAAAATATTATGAATTTTGAGTTTGATAAGTTTGTAAATGATTTAGAAAAAAGAGAAAATAGAATCAAAGAAGATCGTCGTGTAGAAGATCACATAATTGAAGAAGATGAAAAAAGAAGACAAAGAGCAAGATTATATCATGAAAGATGGCAAAATCAAATTAAATGGGAGCAAGAATAATGGCAACATCAATATCAGATTTTGACTTGTTTTCTCTAGTTGAAAGTTTAATAAACGAGGAAGAAGTACCTGATCGATCAAAAGAAGAAGCTGATGATTTTATAGAAGATGTTGAAAATAAAAAAATAAAGTCTTCTAAAAGTAAAGGTCAGAAAAGAAAAGACAAAGATAAAGTAAATAGTAAATCTCAAAAAAAAGAAGAAGAAGACGATCTTGTCGACAATGAAGAAGATCAAGAAGAAGTAGAAACGCCTGATGAGTCTCCTACTACTTTAAAGCTTGCTGATGCTTTGGATTACAAGAAATTTGTTGATGATCTTAATAAGTTTAGAGCAGCTCATTCATTTGATGATGAAGAAATATCTAAGGAGTTAAAAGACTTTTTTCAGAAACTCGAAGACGACGAGAAAAAAGTTTTTTACATAATACTCAAAGGACTAATTCAAGTCACATTAATGGGTGTTGATGGTAAAACTGCAAGAACACCTTCAGAATTAAAGTATAGCATTAAAAAAACAGGTGCTGTATCCTCTGAAAAGAAACGCTCGATGAAAAGAAAAATAGAACTTTCAAAAGATCTTGACAGTAAAAAAGTTAAAGATAAAAAAGTTGATACAAACACTCCTATAAAAATTGGAGAAAGTCGACAAAATAAATCAGAAATTTATAAAATTATTAGAGAAAACAAGTAAATGTCTAAACTTATAGACTTAAAACATCCTTTTCAAATAAAAGATATTAAGTCTATAAATGAATACTTGTTTATTTTAAAAAATATACTAAGAATTGTATCACAAAAAGGTGCAAGAGAAAAACCTGAAGGTTTTAATATTCCTGTTAGATGGTCAAATTTATATGATGATTTTGTTGTAGATTTTGGATCAGATAAGCAACGTGATATATCAGGTATACATTTAGATAACTTACGTTTTTATTATGTTTTAAATTCTGACATGTCAAATAGTATTAATCAATTACTTGGTAAAATTAAAAACTGCAACAATTCTGAGCATATTGCTGATATTTATAAACTAAAAAAGAATGAAAATAGATTTTTAAATTTTGTAGTAAACAAAGAGTCAATATTTTGTACAGGAATTTACAATAGATGCGAAACTTCTAAAAGAAGTGGCATTTATTCTTCTAAAAAATCAAAATCAGTTTTAATAGATAACTCTTTTGATTTTTTAAATTACTTACAAGAATATTTTAATTTTATTAAAATTCAAGAAAAAATTAATAAAATTTCAAATTATAATAAAATATACTTAGAATTTTTAGAAGAGTTAGAAAATCTAAATTTAGTGCTTAAGGCAGATGAAAATTCTGATTTTGTAATTTCATTTAAAAAATATATTAATAAAAATTTAAAAAAAGACAAAATAGAAATTAAAAAATATATTCAAATTATAAACAAAGAAGAATATATTAATGATGATTTAGTATTTTGGTTTTTAATCTATCATATGACTTTAATGTTTAATCATAAATTACTAGAAAGTTTAAACAGAAACAAAACAAATGATATTATACTATATGATGGAGTTAGTAATGAGCAAATTAAAATAGTAAGAAAGTTTAATATTGTTCAGAATAAAAAAGAAAAAATATTAAATGCACCTTTAATGCCTGTGAGTTTTTGAATGGAAGATGAAGTTACAAAAAAAGTTAAAGACTTGGCTATTGAAATTGGCGAAGTATATAAAGGAGAAGACTGGTTAGTCGTTAAAAAATATATATTGAAATATTTAAATCCAAAGCTAAGAACAGTTTTTTCTAAAAGAAATATAAAAACTAAAAAACATATTTTAAATAATTTTGAAGTTAGTTTGATTAATTTCTATGAAGAAAAATTTAAAACGAGGTTAATTCTTGATGAAAACAAAAAACACGAAAATAGTAATTAAAAACAATAAAATTATTTTAAAAGAAGAAGGCACAAAATACGGCCAGCTTGGCATGCAAGCAGCAAAAAACCTTGGAAAAATGGCAGTAGACGCGCTTAAAATGGTCAGGTCAACAATAAAAAGAGCGTGGGGTGCAACTTTTCTTTATACTTGGGACGTAGCTTTTGCTATAAAAAAAGATGGTATTGATGGTATACATAAAGTAAATCAAGAGTTTCATCAAAAAGATAAATCAATAAAAAATGAACAGCAACAATTAATTCAAGCTCAACCTGGCAACTCTGATGCAAAAATGTTTATGGGTATGGCATGCCCAGCTGCGTTGGCTTTTGACAAATATGTTGACACAGATTTTTCTAACTTAAGAAAAGGTATATACAATAAAGCTCGAGATGTAATCAAAGATAAAGAAGATCAATTTAATAGCGAATTAGCTTATTCAAACATAGTCATGGCAATTTCTAATTTAGCAAGTAATACTCCTGTAACTAAAAATAAATCAACATTTAAAAGAAATAGAAAAAGAAAAGTTGTAATTACTCAAGAAGCACTAGATAATGTCAATTCATTTGAGTTTATTAAAATGTGTAAAGTAATACAATCATTTTACAATCAAGATGAAGAAGATGCTAAAGAAACTTTTAGAATCGGAAAAGATGCATATGATGTTTTAAATCTTTTTGTAAATAAAAAGAGTAGAAAAGATATTATAGATTACATGTACAATGAACAAAGTAGCTACTCAATTGATTCCTTGGCAAAAAATTTATTATCAGGCAAAAAAAGAAAAGAATACATAAGAAACAAATATGATTTATTTGAAAGTCACAATAGACCTACAGTAAAATTATTAATAAAAAACAATAAAACTCTTTTAAAAGAAGAAGAAGAAAACAAAGAAAAAGAATCTAGTAAGAAGATCGATGCAAAATCATCAATGATTTTAAGCTTTGCATCTTATTATTTAGCTTCAATTAAAATACTAACAACTTTATTTGATATTCAAAGTCAAAAAGATGCAATGATTTTAGTAATAAGTGAAAAACTTTTAGAGTCATTGTCAAAAAAAGAAAATTTAGGAAATGATCTAAATGATCTCATTAATAAAAAAATTAAAGAAATTAATGATCTAACTGAAAAATATAATAATAGTTTAAGTTTAATGAAAGAATTTGATGTGAAACTTGAAAAAGTTGAAAATTCAGATATAGAAAAGTTTTCTAAAGGCGTTTCTAAGCAGTTAGAAATGATTAAAAAAAGCTTTGATGAAACAAATACAGCAGATGAAAGCTCAAAAGATCTTGCATATGCAAAAGCAATGTTAGACATTACTGAAAAATCAAAAGATAAAATAAAAAATAATGATCCTGAAGCAACTAAAAAAGAAGTTTATGAAGGTCTAGAAATAATAGATGATTATGAGCAACAATTAAAAATACCAGAATTCGCTAAAGTTATAGAAAAATATAGTAATAAATTATTGCAAAATGGATTTGACTATCAAAAAATTATTTCTGATAAGTCTGTTACAATAAAAGAAATAGAAGAAATATTTCAAAAAACAGAAGAAGCTTATAATAAAATAAAAGATTTTACATCAAAAGAAACTGAACTAGAATCTTTTATAGAAAAAACAACAGAAGAAATAGAACAAGATGTTGAAAATCCTGAAGGCACTGAAGATGTTGAGGAGCAAAAAGGAAAGTTTACTAAAACAAAAATAGTTCAATTAGATAGTGAAAGTTAATAAAATGAATCAAAGATGGATGCCAGAAATTTTTTATGAAGAGACACAAGATGGTTTAACTAAAGGTCTACCTTTTGTTAATATACCAAAAGATAAGGCAATGCCTTCAGCATTATTTATTTGTGAAGTAAGAGATGCTGAAGATGACATGAAAGACTTAGCAGTACATATGTTTGCTAATATGACAGTACTTAAACAAGAATTAAATGAAGATGATTATAATAAAGTAAGATTTGCTTTAGGCTTGGAAGATTTAGCAACAGCCTCAGAAAAAGGTCAAAAGATTACTGACGAGTTAGCAAAAATTAGTAAACAATAATTTGTACATTATATAATCACTTATATAATAAAATAAAAAGTGAGTTATAATATGTATGAAGTAGGACAAACAATATATACTATTTTAGAAGACAAATACAAAGTAGTACCATTAAAAGTATCAGAACAAATTGTAACTAAAACTCTAGATGGTGAAACTGTTTCTTATAAAGCTATTATGCCTAATAAAAAGCTATCTAAGATTGATCTTTCGAAATTAGACAATATTTATACAGATATTAATATCGTTAAAAATTATATGCTACAGAATGCAGAAGCAGCAATCAATAGTGTATTAAAAGAAACAGTTACAGTAGAAAACAAATATTTTAAAACAAAAGAAGATATTGTTGCGTGCAATATTGATTCTAAAGATAATATAATAAATTCAATACCACCTCCTCCAAAGGAACCAGATGAAACAATTAAGGTCGACTTAGGTGACGGTGTAAAAGCTAATTTAAACATTAAATCAATAGAATCAGTATTGGATCAAAAAAAAAATGAGCATATTACTTCTTGATGGCTACAACCTAATTTATAGAGCAAGGTACAGTGGGATGAACAAAGGTGATCATTCCGTAATTTTTAATTTTTTTAGAGGACTAAGACCATTAGTTGAAAAATTTAGTCCTGATCAAGTCTATATGGTACTAGAAGGTAAACCTGTTAAAAGACTAGAAATGGATCCTAACTACAAGGGACAAAGAGTTTATCACAACGATGATAACTTTAATGAGCAACGTAGAAGTATCATCTCCATATTAGAAAAATTCTATCCTATTAATATTGTTAAACATAATGATTATGAATGTGATGATGTTATTGGATATTTAGCAGATAAATTTAAAGTAGATAATAAAGTTACAATCATATCTTCAGACACAGACTTTATTCAATGTGTTGAAGATAATGTACAACTTTACAATCCAGTTAGGAAAAAGTTTATAGAAAGTCCTGAGTATGATTATGTACTTTGGAAATCACTAAAAGGTGATGCATCAGACAATATCGACGGTTTTGCAGGAATTGGTGACAAAAAAGCACAAAAGTTATGTACTAATCCAGAAGCTTTAGAAAAATTCTTGTTAGAAGAAGGTAGACAAGATAAATTAAATAAGAACTTAGAAATGATTCGTTTACATGACTTAACAAATGATGTAGACGGAATTTTACATTATCCAAAAATTCATAACGAAAAATGGCAAGAATTAAAAGATTTATTTGCAAGTTATGATTTCAACTCCATGGTAGGTAAAGAAACTTCATGGAAAAAATACACAGATACATTTAATCAACTATTTTAGGAGGAAAATATGGTAAACTTAAATAATGAAACACAACAAGTATTAAGATCAAACAATATAATTTCAGAACAAGAAATTGCTATTATGACGGGCGATTTATATGTTGCAGAAAATGTATTGACAAAAGAAAGAAGAATGCTTATGACTAGTCAAATTAGTCAATTTATTACAACAAATACAATTCAAGAGTCTACATCAAAAGCTCAACTCTTAAAGGGGTAAAATGTCTGATTTAATTTATTTTGATGCACAAGCACAAAACTCTCTAAAGTCGGGTGTTGCTAAAATGTGTAATGCTGTTTCTTCAACTATGGGTCCTAGAGGCAAGTTAGTACTCATAGAAAAACAAAACGAACCACCACATCTTACTAAAGATGGTGCTACTGTTGCAAAGCACATTAATCTATCAGATAGAGTTGAAGCACTAGGTGCGAGATTATTAAGACAAGCATCAGAAAATACTGCAACAGTAGCAGGTGATGGAAGCACTACAGCAACTGTTCTTGCTAAAGAAGTTTATTTTAAAGCTTCACAAGCATTGCAAACAGGTGTAGGATCACCTTCAGAACTGACTGGATTGATTAACAATAAGTCTCAAGAAATTATTTCTTACCTTGAAGGCAAATCTAAAAAAGTTTCTTCTAATGACGAAATCAAGCAAGTCGCAACAATTAGTGCTAATGGTGATGAATATATTGGTAAGTTAATTGCAGATGCAATGAGTGAAGTAGGCTCTAGTGGTTTAGTTACTGTTGAAAAATCTAAAACTACTTCAACAGAACTTAATCTTGTAAGAGGTGTAAAGCTTGAAAGAGGTTATATCTCGCCTTATTTTATTACAGATACAGAAAAATCTAAAACTATTTTAGAAGATCCTTTAATTGTTATTTTAGGTTGTAAGCTAAATAGTCTTACACAGATTTTGCCTATTTTAGAAAAAGCTCATCAATCTACAAAACCAATCTTTATTATTGCAAATGACTTTGATCAAGAAGCTATTCAAGCTTTAATTGCAAATGTTTCAAAAGGACTGTTGCAAATTTGTGCAATTAGATCTCCTTTTTATGGAGAAAAAAGAAATCAAATTTTAAATGATTTAGCACAAGCTTTAGGAACAAAAGTATTTCATGATTTAGAAGAGAGTGAAATAAACAATGTTTTATTATCAGACTTAGGAACATGTAAAAAAATAGAAACTAGTCATGATACAACGCTATTTGTTGAGTGTTCTTCTTGTGAAGACTCAGAAGAAAAAGCTAAAAAGCTTGAAAAGAAATTAGCTAAAAAATCATTGTCAAAAGAAGAAGAAGCATTTATTAAACAACGTCTTATTATTAATAAAGGCGTTGTTGCTGTATTATCAATTGGAGCACATACAGAGTCTGAACTTCTTGAACTTGTTGATAGAATTGATGATGCACTTCATGCTACAAAAGCTGCAATTGAAAGTGGTTTTCTACCTGGAGGTGGTATTGCTTTAGCAAAAGCAGGTTTGTTTTTACAAGAACAGTCTAAATCTATTGATTCATTGCTAGAGAAGACAGTTGTAAAAGTTTTAGCAGATGCTTGTATGTCACCTTTAAGAAAAATATTAGAAAATGCAGATAAGCCTGTTGATTACATTTTTGAAATGATCAAACAGGAAAGTGATTGGAACTATGGATATGATGTTCGATCTGAAAAGTATGTTGATATGATCGAACAAGGAATTATTGATCCACAAAAGGTTACAGCAACTGCACTTAAAAATGCTGTGAGTGTAGCAAATTCATTACTTTCAGTAGGATGTGTTGTGCTTGGTGAAACAAGTTACGGAAATGAAGTTCAACTAGTACAGTTATCTGATGATATGTATTAATATAGATATCTGAAAGGTTGTGGTTATGGAAGAATTACTAGACATGCTTATTATTAAATCTAATGAGGAAAAACTTAAACAGCAGCAAGATGAACGTCCTTTTCTTCATCTCGAAATAGATAATGATTTTTATTATAGAGAAGAAAAAAAAGAGAAGGAAGAACCCAAGCGTGTAATAATTATTGAATTGTAATTATTATACATAAAAAAACGGAGATTAAATGACATCATTAAATAGTCAATTTAGTGAAATTATTAAAAGCAATCCTTTGCTTACAAAAAAACAAGAGTTTGAATTATCAAAGAAAGCACGAAGTGGAGATTTAAAAGCTCGACAAAAGCTTGTTGAATCAAACTATAGACTTGTTATTTCTATTGCAAAAAAGTATCATAGACAAAATATTGATTTTGATGATCTACTTCAAGAAAGCAGTACAGGACTTTTAAAAGCAGTAGATAGATTTGATCCAGACTTAGGTCACAAGTTTAGTACTTATGCATGTTGGTGGATTAAACAGGCAGCTTTGCAATTTATTAATGAGCAAAGTGGAAGTATTAAAGTACCGACACACTCTAGGATGCTGTATGCTAAAATTAAAAATCGTGTAAAAGAAATTGAAAGACAAAGTGGAGAAAAGCCTAGTATACATCAAGTCGCAAATGATTTAGGTGAATCTGTTAAAAAAATTAAATATACTATAAAAGCAAATAGTCCTACTGTTTCTTATGACAATGATGCAAATAAAGATGCCGTGTCAATAAAAGACAAAATAGCAGATGAATCTTATTTTTCTAATCCACACGATGCATTAGAAAAAAGCGAGTTATTTTCTTTAATTAAAAAGAACTTAAGACTTCTTACACCAAAAGAAGAAAAAATTATACGTCTTAGATTTGGTATTGAAGAAAATGAAAACGATGTTGAAAACTTTCCTATAACTGAAGAAATGAAAGAATATCTTTTAAATGGCTAATAAAAAATATGTAACTACGAATATTGAAAATGGAATGGACTATAGGTCTATTGCTGAAATTATGACTAGGAGTGGAGATAAAATGAATCACTCTACTGTAAGAAATATTATTACAAGAGGCTTTTGTAAAGTTGTAAAAGGTATTTCAGAAGACTACGACTTAAAATATACAGACCAAAAAATTAAAGAAATAGCACAGTCACCAGAATTTCAAGAATCAATTATACAAATCATGAAAGGCAGATAATGGCAAACATTAAATTTGAAATATTTAGAAATAGAAAAAAGTTTAATATTATAAACTGGTTAAAAACAAGCAAAGAAAAAACATATGAGTCTTTTGTTGCTTTCTTAGATTCTAAAAGCGTTATTTCTCCTGGCGAAGAATATTTTAGAAAAGCATTAGATCTAATAGAATCTATGAGAAAAAGAGAAGAAAACTTTCAAGAAGAAAAGCAAGAAGAGGTTGTTGAAGTTTCTAAGTCTGAGCATAAAGAAACTGTTCCTGTTGAGGTAGATATTATATTACCTGTACTAGAAGAACCGATTTTAAAAGAAGACGTAAAAAGTGAATTATCTGTTGAAGTTACAAAAGAAGTTAAAGAAACAGAAGAAGAAAAACCTAAACCGAGACGACGTCGAAGAAAGAAAAATCAAGATGAAAGTTAACTGGTTTGGTTCATATCCAGTAATACAAAAGCGTATCTTCAAGAAAAAGATAAGAGAAGTTGAGCCGGCTGAAAAATCTAAAGAATCAGATAATAATGACAAACAAGAAGATAATTATTCAGCAAGGAGTAATGAAAATGACGAAGAACGACAAAATATGTGTGATTATTGGAAAATGTTTTGGAAGATATAAATTAACATTAGAAGAATGTGCTATGCTTCATGATATGAAGATTGTTGAATTAGTAACAAAACATGGACTAAATGAAAATCAATCAAGAGAAGTACTACTTTGGTGTCAACAAAACCATCAAAGACATATGAATGCTATGGATGTCTTACCAGAAGATAGACCAGAAAAGATTCACAGTCCTATAAAAAGATATAGGAGAACTTAAATGCAAGGTAGAAACTTTGATTATGGTCATCAAAAGTCTGATTCTAAAGAAGGACAAATGGCTAGAAGAGCTTTGCTTACAATGGCAAAAGATCTTTATAATCTTTATATGACACTTAATGATCATGATGATCTACCAGAATGGTGTCACTATAAATTGGCAACAAGTAGAAAAGATTTATCAGATATTACAGATTATTTAACTTCTAAAGTTATGAAAATGTGTGTAGATAAAAAAATGTCTACAGAAGATCTTCGTTTAGAAATAAACAACTCAATGTCAGAAAACATTTTAGAAGAAGGATTTTTTGATTTTTTTAAATCAAAACCTAAAAAAAGATTTAGTTTAAGATTTTTTGAAGATTCAAAAAATTTTAACTCTCAAAAAAGCAAAACTATAAAAGCATTAATGATTATGAAAATATTGTCTGTGATTTATGAAAAGTTTATAGAACAATATCACTCAGACTTTCTTATGAATATTGATATGCCACACGAATTCTCAGGAGTTAGTAGAGAAGACCCTGACTTAAGAAATTTTTATAAAAGCTTAACTAAAGGTTTTGTAGGTTTAAGTAATAGAGGACTCAATGCTTTTTTAAAAGTAGCTAAATCTTTTGACGATAAAGTTAATTCTTCAAAGACAAAAATTTCATCAGCAAGAAAAGAACCTCAAACTGGCGGTTTAAAAAAATTCTTTAGAAGACTAAAAGAAAATGAAGAAATACCTTCACATCATAGCAAAAAGTCTGTTCAGGTAACTTTAAGAGCTATAAAAGAAATACAAGAAATTATCTTAGTAGGAGAAGACTTAATAATAAAATTACTTAATGAAGGTATAAATTTAAGAGAACTGTATACACTATACGGTGATTATGAAAAATCTGAAATTGATTTAGAAATAAAAGACATTGTTGAAAATATTAAAAAATTATTTCAAGTATATAATGATTTTTCAAAGTCAGAAAAAATTTATCTAGATGTTCCTCTTAATAAAAAAACCAAAGATTTACTTGATTTAGGACAGCAATTCAATACAGGCTCCTTTGATAATAGATAATAAAAACATACACATAGAAAGCAAAAAATGAAATACATTAAACTTTTTTTTTATTAATAACACTTATATCTTGTGCAAATTCTGTTAAAGAGGAATTTGTACATTTTGAAGACTTAAATAGAGAACTAGTTTCTGGTGAATTACTAGAAATCAAATATCAACTAAATAACGAGGCAACAAATGTCTTTTCATATTTGACAGATGCAAAAGGTAATGAACTAGAATTTTATGGAGAGCAAGAAATAGGTGAAAGCTTTATTATTAATAGATTTTTAAATAGAAAAATAGAAACAATAAACAATATCTTTTATTTAAAGTTTTCTTTTTATGATAACGAAGAACTTCTCCATACGTATACAATGCCAATTCAAATTGCACCTTCTGTTATTATAGAAAGTATATGCTCTTTAGAGAATTGCGAGTCTTTAACAGGGAATGTGGTACAGCAAATACCACAAAAGATAAAGGTAAGCACAACAGGATTTAGCCCAATTAAGTACACATATAGTATTTCTACGTTAAACGACGTTTTAACTTTTAAGAACGAATATAATAATCCAATAGATTCTGATTGGATTCAAAACATAATTATGCCAGTTATCCCTAACAACAATTCTTCTTATATTGCTACATTAAGAGTTCAAGCAGAAGATGCAGAAGGAAATATTATAGAAACATCTTTACCTTTTAGAGTTGTTCGTCCTATGGAAGTAAAACATTTTGGTAAGTATGAGTTAGCGGAAATATATGAACCTATTCCTGTAAGTGGTTGTATTGTAGGATCAATAGGAAATAACGTAAGTTATTCAGAATCTACAACAGAAACAAGACAGAATTCTGTTAATATTGTAATTAGCAAGTCTTGGACAGATAGTAACTCAACTAATGTTAGCAATAATACAACTGAAGGCATCTCTATTGGTGAAACTCGCAATGTTATTAACTCATCATCGCTGTCAGAATCTGAGACTTTTAGCGAAAATGAAACAATTAGCAACTCAACTTCTGACGGGACATCTGCTTCATTTAGTACAGACGATGGTGAATCTTGGTCTTGGAATATGACAGAGTCAAATACATCAGGTAATAGCAATACATCTAATGGATCAACTACTATTGGTGGTAATGCTTCTGTCACTGTTGGCGTAGAAGGTGAAGGATCCTTGCCCTTTTTAGCAAAAGCTAGTGGTAGTGTTGCAACAACTGTAGGAGTTAGTGGTAGCTATACAAATGGTAGTAGTGAAACAAATTCTAATTCATCTTCAGCAGGCAGAGGATATACAACAAGTGGTAGTCAAAACAATGGTAGATCATTTGGCTCTATTCAAAATGTGTCTAATTCATCATCACTATCTGGGACTTATGCTTATAACAACTCAGATTCTTTTTCTTCATCACAAGGTAATGGACAAAGTTCAACAAGAGTATGGAATATGTCTGAAGCTATCAATAGTGGTAAAGTTGTAACAACAGGTGATAGTGAAAGTATAAGTGAAACTATTGTAGAGTCTACATCAAGTACAACAACATTTAGTTATAGTTCTTATATTCCCTTAGGAAGAAGTGGAATATTTTACAGACAAACAAGCAGATGGACTCGTCTTTCTGAAATCATAACATATGATTTAAATGGTTTTCCTTCTCATGCAGGATATATATCTATGAGTTCTTGGAGCTGGGCACCAAGTTTATCTATTGGAGAATCTTGTAGAGAAATACCTCAACCTCAAATGGAACCAGCTACTTGTTATATACCACCATGCGGAGAATAACGTGCGTTTATTTGAAAAAGTTTATATAAGGATATTATCGGAATCTAAAAAAAAATATGCTGGGAGTCATCCAGATGAATCCTATAGAGAGTGGCATAATTTAGAAACTGATTGGTTTGATAAAAAAGGTTTAACTACTTGGGATAAAGACCGACAAGTAACAAAAGACTATCTTAAAGATATTGGACTTCTAGGAGAAAGTATAGTAGATGAACCACTAGTTGCAGTTATAGGATTAGTTCCAATGTCTGCAAAGCCTTTTCATAAAGGACATATGGCACTTGTAAATCAAGCATTACATGAGTGTGATCAAGTAATATTATTCATATCAACTTCAGATAGAGTTAAAGGTGGAGGATTTAAGATTCTAGGTCAAGACATGGAATTTATATGGAAAAACATAATAGAAAATTATCTACCTGATAGTGTTACTTGCGTTTATGGAGGATCACCAGTACGCAATGTTTATAAAGAAATAGAAGATAATATGCATCTGGACAATAAATACAACATCTATACTGGCAAAGAGGACGCAGCAAGATATAAACCTAAATACTTTGAAGGTTCAAATCATCCTGTAGATATTGTCTCATTAGAAAGAGGTGTAGATACAGAAGGAATAAGTGGTACACAAATGCGACTATTTCTTCAAGACGGTATGAAAGAAGAATTTATGTCTGGTTTACCTGATGAAATTACAGATATTCGAGATAAAGAAGAAATATACGCTATCTTAAAAAAAGATTTATAGTTTAAATACATTCTTTAAAGAATATCTTTTGCTTTCTTTCAAGAACTTATTTTGGAAGTTTGGAAAGATTCCTTCTTTATCTCTATAAGCAGCACCAACTATTTGATTTAGTGGAGCAAATCCACCTGTGATTTTTTCTAGATCCAGATCTTGTGTATAAACACCGCCTTCAACTGAAGTTGATACTGCCTTTTCAACACCTACTTGTTTTATCTTGTCAACGTGAGGCTTAAGTCTAAGTGCTACTTTACTTAAATCACCTTCAGGTGTAGACATCATGTATTGATCATAATCTTCAATAGCTGTTCTGAGCTTATCTCTTAACATTTCAATGTTCTCATCACTCTTTTCATGTGACAAATAAGCAGATTTAACACCTTTAAGTAGATCAATACCTAAGTCTACGAATATTTCTTTAAAAGGACTTAGAATCTTTGCTACTTTTGCTTTTGCTTTTGTAGCATTGGTCAATCCTAATTCTCTTAACTTTTTAGCATCTTCTTTAGATACATGCTTTGTAAAGTCTTTACTTGTAATTGCATCACCTGCAGAATCTTCACCGTATAGAACAAAATCTCTCATAATCTTAAGAGTATTTTCTTCTAAGCTGATTCCTTCTTGTGCAAGCTCTTTATCTATAATTCTTAAAATACCATCTGCAAGAAATTCATCTTCATCCATTCCTAGTTCATAGATAAGATCTCTAATTCTGTCTGTATAAACCATAATTTGTATATTAGATAATTCATTAAGATCTATTTCTCTATTAGATGCTAATTCAAATCCTGTTGAAGCTACACCTGAATTCATGAGATTGATTAACTTCTTTAATCTTTCATCTTGATTTGAAGAGAATATTTGAGATCTACCTTCACCAAAATCAACAATAGAATGAAATACAATATATTTTCTATCATATTGAATCTGATTTGATTTTTTAGGATGCATTATTTCAAAGTTAATAAAAGATCGAATATCTTCTGTTGGATGGAAAATGTCTAAGATTTCTTGCTCTGCAAAGTTTCCTGCTGAACTTAACCATTGTTCTACTCCTTTCTTAATTGCTTCTCCTCCTTCAAGGAAAGCAGCTTCTGCACCATGACCTGTAAACTTATCAACTAGATCTTGATGCGTCATGTCTTGCTTGTTTCTAGCAAACAATAACGTTCCATCTCTTTCTACAGTAAAGAATAAGTTTTGACCGTCAACCTTATCAATTACTGTTTGTGGTACACCATAAGACTCTATTTTATCCATCATCTCTCTTGGCGTTATATCCAAGTTTTCATATGGATGTCTCATATGACCACCTAAGCCACCTTCATATAAATAAGAATATACTTCTTGTAAAAGATTTCCGCTTTTAACTGCATGAGAATAAAAAGCTTTTCTGCCTGTTTGATAAGTTTTTATGGACTTTCTTGGGTGACTTGTAAAAGTGGAAGTAGGATAAGGTAAATGCGTACTAATTTTTGTGTGCCTTTTAGCTTCTTTTCGAATTGCTTCATTATATGCAATTTCTACTAATCTTTGAATGTTAGCATAATCTTCATTAGACCCTCCTGTTCTTCTATTAAAGTCTGAAGGTGTTGGACCAATTGCACTTTTTATAGCTTCAATTCTTCGACCTTTTTTATGATTAGTTTCCATTGCATTTAACGCATATATAGCTTTTACTCTAATAGCTTTTGCAGTATCTTTAGAATTTGATGTTTGATTTGAATAAAGACTTTGAGCTCTGGTAAGAGCATCTGAATCATTAAAATTAAAATTCTTAATAATAGAACTCGCAATTTTTAACTTAGTAGAGTCTTTAAAATAATCTGACTTTAAATTAGGCCCATCTGCTATATTAGCATTAAAATGATTTTGAGTACATTTAAAGTAATTGTTAAGAGTTTTACCAAGCTCTGAATATTTTTTATTAGTCTTACTTTTTAAAGGTCTTTCAAGATTTTCAAAATCAATAAATATTTTTAAGTCTCTGTTAAGATCAGGTATTAGATTTTTTGTTTTACTTGCAGTTGACTTTGGTCCTTTATGTATTATTGAGTTTTGACCTGGTTTACTCATTTGGGCTTTAAATGTCCTAAAAAAATTTGAACTTGAAGGTATTTGTAAACCCATGTCTGCGTTTACAACATTAGTGCCTGTTTTAGGTATTTGAAACGCTAACGCATGAGGCCCAATATTACTCTTAGTTGATTGTTCTAAAGAATTAGATGTAGCTTTTATATTTTTTATTTGAAATCCAGAAGTATCAATTAACCAAACAATTTTAACTAAAGAAATAGAGTTTATAGTGTAACCAAACTGTGGTATATTTTTATACTTGCTTTTATTAATTGGATTATGTATGCTGCCGTTAACTTTTGTATTAGTATTTGAGAGTGTTATTAATTCATTAACAGCAACGTTGTCTTTATTACTACCTGTAGGTATACTCGCAGAACTTGCTCCTGAAGATAATTCATGTGAAGATTTTAGATCAAGAATAGCAACTTTTTGACCTGCATTTGGTCTTACGTTTTGTGGATCAAATTGATTCTTGTTAGCTATTAAAAAGTCAAAGCATGCATTTCCCATACCTAAGACTAAATCAACATCAGCAATTCTAGTTGAGTTTTGTTGAAAATTATTTAGCTCTTCTATATTTTCTTTAAAATAAGTAATTTTTTCTTTGGATTGTGAATCAATTTGATTATTATAAAAATATTCAAAATCTTTATCGTAGTTATGAGGTTTTGTTGATGTACTACTTACTAATAAAGGAAGTCTTCTAGCAAAATCACTTGTAATTAAATTTCCTAATAATAGTTTACAAAATAATAAAGAAATTGTCTTTTTTGGATTATGATTTGTATTTAAACTACTATTGTTATAGTGTCTATAAATTATGTCTTCAAATAGACAACCTACAGCTTTACCTTGGCTAGTAAAATAAGATTTGAAAGAAGGACTAGCAACAATTGTTTGTAAATAATTTGATGCAGCATTAGAAAAATTAGACGCAAAATTTAATTTAAGATCATTTATAAAGTTTAATCTTGCTTGATATGCTAAAGCAGACTGACTGAACAAAGCTTTAGCATTTGCAGTTGTGTCAAGACCACATGCTATTATCATGTAGTTAATAAAATTCTCTTTAAATTCTATAAATGTTTTAGATTTTATGACTTTACTTTCATAACTTTTTATTTGATTCGGGTTTAGTAGTCCTTGAGGCAAAGGAGTATTAACTGTTATTCCATTTGATTCACTCAATACTTTACCTTTAATATATCGACTTGCTGCTAAAGCAAGATCTGCAGATAAAAAGTTTTCCATATTAGATTGATTGACAATTGTAAGAATTTGAGCAAAAGCAAAATTAGAATCAGGATCTTCTTTAGCTATGAATAAAATAGCTAAAAAATTATCAAACATAACATCTCTTTTTATACCTTGAAAAAACTCACCTTCTCCTGGTATATCTAAAGATACTGTTATATCATCAAGGGAAGACAAAACATCTTCTCTTATTTCATTTATAATCTTTTCTATTTCTTGAAAAGTAAAGTTTGTTATTTTATTTTCTATATAATCATTATCTGCCGACTTTTTTAGACCTATAGGTTCAAAGTTATCTGGTATCTCTATCGTGCCTATATCTCCATTGTCATCATAGACAATAGAATCTTCTTTTAAAAGTTTTCTATAGTATTCTTTTAAACTGTATTTACTCATTATCTTTTACCGCCCCAATATTCTTTAGCAAGACCTTCTGAAATCATTTCTTTATTGTAAGAGTTTTCAAAATTAGGAGATTCTTGTTTAAGAGTCCAAATAGTTCCGAGCCATCTACCAAACTTTCCTTGTTTAGCTGTATGTAATAAAACCTTTTTATTTAAAATTCTTTCTGCTAACCAATCTCTTGATCTATAACCGGCTTCTTTTTCTTCTAAGTCTCTAGTTCTAATTTCTGGTGTGTTAATACCTACAAGTCTAATTTTTACTTTTCTTGTAATATTAAAACCAAGATCTATTTCACAAGTACATGTATCACCGTCATATACTTTAACTATTTTTGCATGATAATAATACGGCTGCATTTTTATTCCTCTATATTTTATAATACTAATTATATTACAATATAGAGAAATTATACTTACTTCTTTTTCTTTTTAGCTTTCTTTACAACAGCCCATGATTTAGAAGGGTTAGCTGAGTTAACTCTTGCATGTGCCCATTGATGCTGAGACATACCTTTACGACTACCACTTGTTGCCCAAGCAGCTAAACCTTTTCTGTATTCTGCATAAACAGAACTTGGTGTCAATCCACGTTTTTCAGCTTTCTTTTTTAAAGTAGCTTTAGTAGCATCTGATAATTTACCAGCTGAAGAACTTTTCTTTTTACTAGACTTGCGTTTTTTACCACTAGACTTTCTTTTCTTCTTTCGCTTTTTCTTTCGAGCTTCATCAATTAATGCTTCTCTAATAAATTCTTCTAATAAAAATAAATCATTCATATTACTACTCTACTTTTTTGAATCATGTCTTGGGACGTTTTTAAATCCCTTTTTCTTACGTTCAGCTTTTTCCATGTTGTCACGCATTTTATAAGCTCTTTGACGATCAGCTTCGTTATCGCTTTTAGCAAGTCTAGTTGCTGTATCTAGTTTCTTTTTTCTTTTACCTTTTGCCTTATACTGACTTGGGTATTTAGTACTTTTCTTTTTAGACTTACGCTTTTTACGTTTTTTGCGAGCTTCGTCTAATAAAGCTTCTTTTATAAATTCTTCTAATAAAAACAAATCGCTCATAATAACCTCTTAGTTATAGTAATTATTTCTTTTTTTTAGATTTATTCATTCTTTGTGTTTTTCTTTTAGAAGCTTCTTTTCTTTCTTTAGCATAATCATATGCTTTTTTAAGTCTAGCTTTTACTTTAGGATCCTTAGCATTTTTATATGCAGCTCTTGCACGCTGATGTATTAAATTAATAATTTGAGATTGTCTTGCATGAGATTTTGATTTAAATGATTTCTTTGCTAAAGTTTTCCTAATATCAGTTGCAGTTCTAAACTTTACACTTACAGTATCATTAGGATTCTCATCTGTATAAAGTCTTCTACCACTACCTTTAGGCTTTTTACCAGTACCGACTTTAGGATCTTTCTTTTTTCTTGCTTCTTTGAGCAAAACTTCTAAAATATAATTTTCAAGATTCTTCATCAGGCTTTTCTAGCTCATCATGATTTACTGAAGTGTCACCTTTACCATCACCTTTTGTATCAACTAAAGAAAAAGGCCCTTTGATATCAGGCTCTATAACCTCTATTTCTTTGTTTTTGTGCATTGCTTTAGTACCTTTTTTAATCCAAGAAGGAGGCTTGTTGCTTTCTTTTATTAAAAACTCTTTTATATACTGTTTAAGTTTTGTCATTTGTATTTCCTAATTTCGATTACGAGATTTGTTCTGTTTTTATTAATTATTCTATGCCAAGTATATTTAGGTATTCTAAATTCTAATCCTTCTGACATTAAAAGAGGTAGCTTGTTTTCTAACTGTATGTACCATTCGTAACCACTTTTAACTTCAACAAGTCTATCTTCCTTGTCTCTATGCCAGTTAAGATCTTTATTACTTAAATCTTTAGAAAACTCTCTAATTACTCTATCATATTTTGAATTAGATTCAAGCAAGATTTCTTTAAAAGGCAAAGACATATTACCACCACTTTTTACCGCTATTGCCAATATATCTAGGAAGTCTACAAGACCAATATGCTGCTTTTGTTTTGTCATTAGCATGTGTCTTACATCTATGTCTTGCAACAAATGATTTAACTCTAGCAGGATCGTTTAAGCCTGTAGTCATACCTTTTGCTCCAAATGATACCTTCTTTATGTTTTTTGTTTTAGGATCTCTAACATAAACGTAAAACTTTTTACTACCACCTCTTTTAGGTTTGTTAAGCTGGACTTTTTTTCCTTGATACATTGACCCACCAGACTTTTTCTTTTTAGAAGACTTCTTTCTTTTTTTAGACTTACGCTTTTTACGCTTTGCTTTTTCTGTAATATTACAAACTTCGTCTTCTTCACCTTCTAATATAGGATAATCAAGCGGAACATAGTCACCTTCAAATAATCCCCACTCACCAATATCAGTTTCTTTTAAATAATACTTTTCATCTTCATTTAAATGATATAAACCTTTTCTATTTAAATCTCTTGCTTCAGAAAATAAATCAAAAAACTTTTCTGATCCAGGTCTAAATACATTTTTATCTACACCTTGGCCATTAATAATATGATACTCCAAGTCTTCTGATATTAGTTTTTTACTACTAATCGATCTTTCAATAATTAATATTAAATTATTCATAAAATACTCCTTAAATACTAATTATTTAGTTTTTATTGTTGTATTGTAAAGTTCAGCTAAATCTACATTATTTTTAGCAACAAACTCTTCAATATCTTTATCTGAAAATTTACTGCCTTTTAAATCTGGCTCAGAAATATCAATTATAACATCTTGACTTGCTGGTTGAATTAGTTTATCGAAGTTCTTTAATGACACCAAATCTTTTATGTAAATTTTAAAATTTGTCGAGCCTGCATTGTTTATTATATTAATAAAAGGACTAATGAGTCCTAATTTTCCATATATGTCACCAAGAAAAGTAATTAATTTTTCGCTTATATTGATATGACTGTTTGATCCGATAATTGTAATGTCTACAGTACTTATACTTTCATGTGTAAGAAAAGCTTTAAAACTAGAATTTAACATTAACTTTTCAATAATAGATGTTAAATTACCTTGCGTCAAAGAGTCAAAATCTAAATAAATAACTGCACTTTTTCCTTTGTAATGCTGATTTAAAAGATGTTTTATTATATCATAAATTAATAAAGACTTTGTATTTGTTTGAGTACTTATGAAGTGACTCATGCTTATTGTAATCATATTACCTTCAAATTCAATTTCTTTAATTTCTATTTCGGCACCAAGATCATAAGCTTTATTTTCAATTACTTCATGTAAATAACTAGAATCAAACCACTTTTCTTTAGAAAATGCATCTTTTTCTTCTTGTGTTTGAGGTAAAAACGTATCAGTGCTAAATTTAAATCCTTCTGTTTCATAAATTTGTGCTACTAATTCTTCAAAACTATCGCTATCTAAGCCACTTTCTCTTTCACTAAATACATTATTAAAAGTTCCAATAAATTCTACATCTTTTCCTTTAACATTTCCAAAGTTTAACGCAACAGCTTGCTCAGGTTCAGCATGATGCAATGTAGAAGATCCAAAATCAATAATTCCATCTATACCTGCTTCTTTTAAAAACATTGTAAAAATTGGCCCATTTGATCCAGCTGTAGTTATATTTTGTGCGACCAAAGACAAGAACCAACATGCAAAGTATAGTTTATGAAAGTCACCTAATCTTTTATATTTATTTGCATTAGTTTTAGATAAGTCAATTACAAGTTTCGTAATAAAAGTTTTAAGACTATCAATTATTTCTTGATGTCTTTTTTTTGTAATTTCACTATCAAAAGCATAATAAATATTAGTGAAACAATCTTCAAGGTCATAAGAGAAACTTCTTACAAGTTCTCCAATCGGAAAATTACCAGATCCTGTTTTTCTAAAAGTAGAAGTAAGACTTGTAATTAAGTTAGAAAGTGCTTTATTGAAAAGTTTTTTATCGAATTTGTTTTCTACATCACTAGCTTCTATGTCTAAAAATGCCGAGCTAGAAAAGTAAAGAAAAGACCTCACAACTCTTTCAATGTCTTTCTCTATAGATGAATTATCGTATCTTGTTTTTTTCTTATTAAACTTTCTACTTGATAAAATATCTTTATAATTCGTTGTACCATCTTTATTAATAACTAGCGTGTTTGGGCTGTTTATTTTAAATAATAGAAAAAAAGGTCTATCTGTTGCAAATTCTGTACCACTAACTTTACTAGTCTTATATAAAGTTCTAAAGTTTTCTAAAGTTAAAGGATACGCATAATTTCCGTGTGGTGTGTGATATCTTGCATGAGGATTAATATTAAATGAAGGACTATTTTCATCATATGCATGTACAAAACTTATGCAAGTATTTTCACCTATATTTTTCATTAAAGCTTTAATAGTCTCTTTATCACTCAAATCAGTCATATCTCTTGGGATGTTCGGTGATAACTCATGCTGGAGTTTTGCACTTATTTCATCAGCTTTATAAGGGAGAGTAGCTTCAGTAAGATAATTTCTTATATATTTTAAAAGTAACTTGTTCATATTTTAACTTTTGCCTTAGGTAATTTTTTATTTATTTTCTGTATAATTTTTTGCTTTTCTTGTTCATGATCAGCATGCTTTTCCATTTTTTTAAATCTAAACAATGACATACCTGTAAGATCGAAAGTTATTGGTGCAGATACATTAAGAAATATATAACCATTACCAACTAAAAGCTCATCTAAATAAAATCTATCTTTAATTATTATTGCGATACCACATCCTTGCTGTAATATTATTTCAGTATATGATGGTCTTATAGCATTTATTAATTCTTGATCATAAGTTAAAAACGATCTAGTCATATAATCAAAAACACCATCATGATCATCGAGTTTTATTTGAGCTCCAGCAACTCCAGAAAAGTCCTCAATAAGCAATTCAAAGTGCTGCATTGCATATAATTTTTTTATAAATTCTGATACGTCTATTTTAGCATCATAATCAAATAGTGAAAGACCTAAATCAATTTTTATTTTATCTTTGTGAGGAGATTTAAGAATTGCTCTTAACATAAGCTTTATAAGTTCTTGAACTTTTGCCAATTCATAATCATCAATAAAATCAGCATATAAATCAAATCTAACTTTGAGTGATCCACCTTCAATAGAAAGTCCACGATTTAAAATAACATCATCATGATGATAAGACAGTAATAAATCTTCTAAATATGTGTAGACAGTACTTCCAGCAATGTTACCCATAGGGTTTTCATTTTTACTAAAAAAGTCTGTATCGTATTTAAAACCTTCTTCTCGATATATTTCAGCAGCAATATCATTTAAAGTACTTCTACTATCTTCTGTATCAAAAATATTTTCGAATGTTCCTAAAAAGTCAATATTGTCAGCTTTTATATTACCAAAACTTAAAGAAACAGATTGAGTAGGTTCATGTTTGTGCAAAGTTGAAGAACCTTGATCAATTATTCCGTCTAAACCTATTGATCTTAATAACAAAGTCAATATTGGCCCGTTATTTTTTCTTCGATTAGAAACAACACCTATTTGTGAAAGCAACCAGCAAATAAAATATATTTTATGAAAATCATCTGTTTCTTCATCACCTTTATAAAATTTATTAATTTCAGAGTTAGATAACTCAACAAGATATTCTTTTAATAAATTAAATGTTTCATCAAAAAAATGTTTTTCAATACTACTAGGTACTTTATTTCTATAAGTCAAAGAACAGCTTTTAGTTAGAAAATTTCTAAGTCCTGTACCAAATTGGTTAACAAAAGTTTCAGTAGTTATATCTTTATTTAATAATCCTTCAAATTTATCTTCAAGTTTAGAATATGCAAATGGTTGCTGTTTATAATAAATATCACTATCAAGACTACTCCACTCTTGACTTTTTGGATTTACTACACTTGAAGTTCTTACAAAATATATAAAGTTTCTTATGATTGTATTAATATCATCTTCTACACTTATAACTCTGCTTTTAGCATCTGATCTTCTCGCAGATCTCACACTATTGTAATTTGTATTTCCATCTTTATTAATAAAAATAGTATTTGGACTATTTATTTTAAACAATAAAAAATAAGGTCTATCTACAGCAAAGTCTGTTCCGTCAATTTTACCTGTTTCTATTAGTTCTCTTAAATTATCTAGAGTTAGCGGGTATGCATAGTTACCGTGAGGTGTATGATATCTTGCACTAGGATTAATATTAAACGAAGGAATATTTTCATCATATGTGTTTACAAAACTTATACAAGTTCTTTCATCTATATTTTTCATTAATATTTTTAATACAGCTTCAGTTGACAAACCTGTCATATCTTTACTGATATTTGGTGAAAGTTTATGCTGAATATCTGCACTTACGTATCTTCCTGCATAAGGAACTGGTGACTCAGTAAGATAGTTTTTTATATATTTTGTAAGTAGCTTGTTCATGCTTTTAACCTTTTTCTTTTATGTTTGCATTACTAGACAAAGATTTAATTTTCTTTTTTATTTCCATTTGTTCTTTGATATCATCTGATCGAGGAATAGTAAAATTAATTCTTGTATAATCTCCAAAAACAAAAGAAGGATCGTTTAAAAAATCTTTTAAAATTTTCAAGTCTTTAAAAACAAATTCTACTCCACAATTATCAAATATAAAATTAAAATCAGAATAACTTTTAAAAGTACTAAACATATTCTCGCCAATATTTATTCTAGCTTGATTAAAATATTCAAAACGTAAACTATTAAGATAAGAATAACTAGTGTCATATTCTATTAGTTTACTTGAAGAATTTTTTGTCCACAAACAGTGTCTTCTAAATTCTGGCATATTAAGTAAATAATGAAGAGACCCAGTAATATCTTTATAACCTATAGCATATTTTTTAATTTTAGTATCAAAAAATATTTCACCTCCACCAGATGTACTTTTTCTATATCTTTCTCTAACATCATGAATATTATCCAGCATTGCTTTTATATTCGATCTATTTGCATCTGTGTATATTACAATTTCAAATATCATATGTAAATCAACAGATTCAAAAGTTGTGCTATGTATTATATCTCCCATAGTACATTCATCTAAAATAGCTTTAATTTCTTTGTATGCAAATGAATCTTTTACATCTTTTTTGCGAATTCCTTCTTCACTTGAGAAAAAGTCTGTGCTATACCTAAAACCTTCTTCTGCATAGATTTTAGCAGCAATATCGTTTAATCCATCTCTACTAGAATCTGATTTAAAGATATTATCAAATGTTCCTAAGAAGTCAATATTGTCAGCTTTTATATTACCAAAACTTAAAGAAACAGATTGAGTAGGCTCGTGTTTATGTAAAGTTGAGGAGCCTTGATCGATAATTCCATCAAAACCTACTGATCTTAACAATAAAGTCAATATTGGACCATTATTTTTTCTTAAGTTAGAAACAACACCTACATGTGAAAGTAACCAGCAAATAAAATATATTTTATGAAAATCATCTGTTTCTTCTTCGCCTTTGTAAAATTTATTAATTTCAGAATTAGATAACTCAACAAGATATTCTTTTAATAAATTAAATGTTTCGTTAAAAAAATGTTTTTCAATCTCACTAGGTATTTTTTTTCTATAAGTCAAAGAACAGTTTTTAGTTAGAAAATTTCTAAGTCCTGTACCAAATCTTTTAATAAAAGTTTCAATAGTTATGTCTTTATTTAATAACTCTTCAAACTTTTCTTCAAGTTTAGAATATGCAAATGGTTGTTGCTTGTAATAGATGTCACTATCTAAACTACTCCACTCTTGATTACTTGGACTCTCAACGCTTAAAGTTCTTATAAAGTATACAAAGTTTCTTATAATTGTATTTATATCATCGTCTACACTTATAACTTTACTTTTAAAGTCTCCTCTTCTCGCAGATCTCACACTATTGTAATTTGTATTTCCATCACTGTCAATAAAAATTGTGTTTGGACTATTTATTTTAAACAATAGAAAATAAGGTCTATCCACAGCAAATGATTGCCCGTCAACTTTACCAAAATCTATTAAGTCTTTTAAATTAGTTAAAGTTAGAGGATATGCATAGTTTCCGTGTGGTGTATGATAAGCTGCTCTTGGATTAATATTAAACGAAGGAATACTTTTATTATATGAATTTACAAAACTTATACAAGTTCTTTCATCTATGTTTTTCATTAATATTTTCATTGTATCTTCAGCTGTTAAATCAGTCATGTCTCTACTAATATTAGGCGAGAGTTTATGCTGAATGTTTGCATCTATGTATCTTCCTTGATAAGGAACTGGTGATTCAGTAAGATAGTTTTTTATATATTTTATTAGCAATTTATTCATGATATTTTTACCTTGATGTTCAGAAATTCACTTTTTATTTTATCTACGATTTCTTGTACCTGTAGCATATCAGATTCACTGTATTTGTCTTGCTTGTAAATATTAGAGATATCAAGTGTTATAGATGAATTACTCTTAATTGTTAAAACTTTGTCTAAAATTAAGATCTCTAGATAAGTTATATCATTGACAACTATTGTAAAGTTTCCTCCACAATTATTAAGTATGATTTCTTCTACTCTTGTTTTATCTACGAAATCTTTGTCGTAAACCAATATACCTGTAGTATGATCACTTAAATATATTGGATCGTTTACTAAATTGTTTTGAAGCATAGAAGAAAAAGGCGAATTATATTTAAAACCTTTGCTATATTTGTTATAATAAAACTTTTTCAAGAATTCACCTATATTTTGAGATCCACCTTTTTTACTTTGTACAAAAGGGTGACTTATTTTAACACCTTCAGATATTTCTTCTGCTAAAATCGATATAGCATTGTTTATTTTAATTTCTACTAACTCAATTAAATGATTAAATTGACTATCTGACATGTCTGTATGGATATCAATTTCGTAAGAGGCAGTGTATTCGTTAACCTGTGTAAGCTCATCATGATAAGTAATCATACCCATTTGATCAAGCAATTTAAAAGTATCATCTATTATTTTTATATTTTTGCTACCTATAAAAGTATTCTCGTCTTCCCAATTAAAATCTGGCTCTGCATGTGCATAAGAAGGTTGCGAAGAATATCTATAATATGGATGTTCATCAGGAGAAAAGAAGTCTGTTTCAAATTTGTAACCCTCTTCTTCATATATTTCAGCTGCTAAGTCCATTAATTTATCACGAGAGTGTTGCAAAAATATATTATTGAAAGTACCTAAGAATTCTACGTCTTTGGCATCAATATTGCCAAAATTTATTAGAACACCTTGTTCGGGTTCAGATGTATGTAGTGAAGAAGATTCATGATCTATAATGCCGTCAATTCCAACTTCTTTTAAGAAAGCAGCAAATATTGTTCCGTTATTTTCTCTATTTAATAGAGCCTGTGCTGTCTTAGAAAGAAACCAGCAGACAAAATAAATCCTATGAAAATCATCATATACTATATCTTCAGACTCTAATGATTTTTTTAAAAACTTGTTAAACGAGGAGTCAAGATCTTTTATATTTTTTCTAATTAAATTCTCTAAAAAACTAATTATTTTTGTCAATTCAGGTCTAGGTATATCTCTTTGTAAAACAAATTCTTTAAAATCACTAACTTCTGGTGATTTATTTATAATGTCAAAAAAGCTGTGTAATACTTCTGGAGAGGCATCCCAACCCTCTGAATTAATATACTCAGTGGGTGGAGAGATTTTGCCTGTTAATAGATTTTGAAATTCTTTATTTAGAAAAGATTGATATTTCATAAAAGCTGTTTTAAAAGATTTACTGTTAAAATTCTTCCCAGACTTTTTTGTGTAATATCCTGTTGAAATAAAATGTGCAAAAGATTTTATGACTCTGTCTATGTCATTTTCTGTAGATAAATCATCATAACGTGTTAATTTTTTATTATATGCTCTATTTGATAAAATTTCTTTATAATTACTTGATCCATCTTTATTGATTATTACAGTGTTTGGACTATTTACTTTGTATAATAAAAAATAAGGTCTGTTTATCGCAAACCTAGTTCCCCTTACACTACCTCTTCTCATTAATTCTCTTAGATTTTCATGTCTTAAAGGATAAGAATAGTTGCCATGAGGAGTTTGATAAGCAGCATGAGGATTAACACTAAAGTAAGGTGTTTCCTTGTTTCCTTGATCATCTTCATAGGGATATACAAAACTTATACAGGTTTTATTACCTAAGTTTTTCATTAATATTCTTAAGACTTCTTTAGGGTCTTTAATATGTGTCATGTCTTTTTTTAATTTAGGAGATAACTCATGTTGAAGATTAGCTGTAATTTCTGATCCTGAAAATGGTATTGTTGTCTCTGTTAGATATTGTCTTATATAATTTATGAGTAATTTATTCATCGTACAACTTTAAACTTTCTTTAATTAATTTCTTTAATAAATATAAAGATTCGTTACTGTTTAATTTGTTTATAATATTATCATGCTCTATTAAAGAATTAAATAATTTTTTAGTTCTATCATTTATTTTGTCTTGATGAAATTCTAAAACATATTTGACAAAGTCAATATGTTTATAAGATTCAGTAGAATTCTGAAAATATTTTAAATAATCATCTTTATTAAAAATACTTATAATTTTTTCAAATAGTTCTTTGTCACCAAGTGTTAATATACTAACTAACATAAAAGGATTTTTACGAACTACTTTCTGGATTATTTCAGAGCAATCTAACTTTCTTAAATAAATTAACATATTAATAAAAACATTGTGCCATTCATCTTTAGGATCTGATGAGGCTCTTGAACCTAATGCTTGATTAATCTCTAATATTGCTCTAATAAAAATAAGGCTTGAGCTATCTAAAGAACCTGACTTCACTTCATAGCTAATAAAACTTATTAAGTTTACTATTTTAAATGTAATATTTTGTATATCAGAAGAATTGACTATAGTATTAATAGTATCTCTAATACATATTCTAATTATACTTTCAACTTCTTTAGGATTAAGACTGTCTATACTAAAACTTAGTGCATCTGAGTATATACTTGTTGATAACTTTTCATAATGTACATCTAACATAAAACCAGAATTCACTGCTGCTTTATAGAAATTAAAAAAATCATTAAAGTTATTTTTTGAAATTAAGTCTTCAAAGCTAAAGCTTTTTCCTAATAAGTTTTCATAGTATTCAACTTGTTCGCTAGATAATGCATTTCTTATTGATGTATCAGAAAGAAAGTCTTTTTCTTTTAATGTATCTATAATTTCTTTGTTCATAATAACTTCTAAAGATATTATATGTTCTTCAAACAACTTTTGACAAGCATTACTTTCACTTCTTATAAATTTGATTATTTCAAATAACTTATCAAAATCATCGTCTTCTAGTCTGTAATGATCTTTAAATTTATTGCAAATAGCTTCAGCACTTGATGTAGCTAAAGTTGAAACTATATTTTTAGCTACATCAACTGGAATTTGATTTTGATTAGCTTTTTTAACGAATTCATAAACATAATAAAAAGATAGATTTTTATATATTGCTGCTCTTTTAAAGAAAAGATTTTCAAAAATATCTGGTATCTTGTTTACAAAATCACTAGACTGATTGGTAACTTTTACTAAACATTCTGTTATATTAGATATTTGCATTAAAGTTTCTGACGAATCATGCATAAAGTCTAGATGCGGGGTGATGTCCCTCCAACAATTAAACAGCGTTTTAAGCACATCTATCGTAAACAAATCAATTGATGTACTATCAGTTAATAATATCTCTATGAGACTTTTTATATCATCATGTTTTATACCACTATCTTCTTTAATAGCATTATCTACTCTTTGTATAACACTATCAAGAGCATCTCGAATATCTTTCTTTGAATATAATAAATCTTTAGACATAAATTTAAACTCAGAAGGATACTCTTCTCTTTTTCCTATTAAATCATCATAATTTTTTTTATGACGATTTTCTTCAGGCTCTTCTAAGTCTTTACCAATTGCATTTAATTGCTCAAAAGGAGTATCGATTCCTGCTCTACCTTCAAAGTAATCATTCATGCTATCAAAAAAGCTTACATCTTTATTATTAATTTTACCTACTTGAGTTATTTGTACATCTTTTTTTGGATTATATAACAAACAAACAGGCCCATCAGTCCCACCATTAAACATCATTCCTTTTAGTATGTATTGATATATCTGAGCTCCTTTTGGAGCTCCTAAAAAAGAACTAGTTCGCAAGTCTTCAGACACATCTCTTTTTAAAAATTCTGCTAAATCTCTTGCTGGGCCTGCTGAAATTCCTGCATATTTGATATGTGAATGTCTTGTATGATCAAATCTGTTTTTGCCTACTATTTCTTGTGTTAAAGGTTTAAGAAATTCTATTAGTTTAGATTTAAGTTCAATTAGATATTCATCCAAGTTAGACCCAAACATATATTCAAATATAACAACAATTTGATCTTCAAGCTTCCAGTTTTCTCCATAAACTTCTTTAGCTAAGTCTTCTAAAAATATTAAAATACCATCAAAAGAAGTTTTAAACTTTAAACACGTAGTTCCGTATATATAAGCAATTTCTGGGTTAAAGTCGTAACAAGTATATAAAGCAGGACCATATGAGTCACCATCGCCAGCAGAAAAACCTGTACCTTTTGTGTAAGGATCTGCTAATAATGCCTCCAAACCCATAAGCATTAACTTGTCATCTAATTCTTTACCTTGAACATCGTATTGTTTGAGAGTATTAAACAGTTTAATTTTCTCTAATACATCTTTTTTTCTGTCACCAGATAGCTTAATATACTTGTTAACAAGCTTTTTATTGAATAAATCTTCTCTACCTGCAGCAACATGCTGTCTTTTGACACTCAAATCAGAACTATATTTTTTATAGTTTTTCATGAAGTTAATTACATCTTCAGAATATTTTCTAAATTTATCTAAACCTGTAAGATGGTATAGTATTAGTTCATTTCTTTCTGGAAAAACTTCTTCTTTAAGAAGAAGTTTTTTTAATTTATACTTCGACATTATAACTCACACGTGCATATTTTTACAAATTAATTTAATATTAATTATATCAAAAAGGAGGTAAATGTGATTCAATTAGGTTATGCTTGTATTAATATGGAGCTTAGAGAAAAAGGTATATTTAATTCTCGTACAATGAGAAAAAAGACCTTTCTCGAAAAAGGCTTGTCATATGCTTCTTCTCTTGTTTTACAAAACGTAAAAGACATGCTTCCTATTTTTAATTGGAATTATAAAAACAACATCAAAGTATTTCGTATATCATCTGAACTTACACCGTGGGCATCTGAATATGAACTAGAAGACTTACCAGACTATGAAGAAATTTGTCACTATCTTAAAATGGCTGGTGACTATTCTAAAGTAATTGGTCTTCGATTATCATTTCATCCTGGACAATTTAATTGTCTAGCATCAGAAAAAGATTATGTTGTAGAAAACTGTATCAAAGACTTAAATATTCATGGTAAGATATTTGATTTAATGGGAATGCCAAGAGATCACAATGCAAAGATCAATATACATCTTGGTTCAACATGTGGTAATAACCTTATGCTTGCAGCGGACAATTTCAACAGAAACTTTGATAAATTATCAGATGGTGCTAAATCAAGACTTACAGTAGAGAATGATGATAAAGCTTCAATGTTTTCATCCAAGTTCTTGTATGAAAACGTATTTAAAGTATCAGGTACACCTATTGTATTTGACTCTCATCATTTCTCTTTAGGCCCACAAGACTCTACTTATGACGAAGCTTTTCATATGGCATATGAATCTTGGGGCAATATTGTTCCTACATGTCACCATTCAAATGGTAAAAAAGAATTCGAAGATCCAGAAACACGATCAGCTGCAGCACACTCAAATTATTATTACAAGCCATTTAATAACTGTGGTAAAAGAGTAGATGTCATGTTAGAGGCAAAAATGAAAGAAAAAGCACTTAAGAAATATATAAAAGATTTTGTGGAACTGTAGTTTATACATTTTATTTTTAAGTTCTACAATGTAATTTGAAACTTTATATATAGGAAAACAATATAATGACAATAAGAATTTTAGATAGAGAGGCACTTAGCTTTGACGACTTGATACTCGTGCCTCTATACTCTGACATCAAGTCTCGTAAAGATATAGATACTTCAGTAATATTAAAAAAATCTGATGGTACTGAACTTAAATTTCAAACACCAATTATTAGTTCACCAATGTCTACAATAACTGAAGCATATATGTGTAATGCTATTAATAGTTGTGGTGGTTTAGGTATTATTCATAGATATAATACAATAGATCATCAAACAAAATTACTATCATATGTAAACTCAGATATTTACAAAGCTGCTGCCATTGGTGCGAGTGGTGATTACAAAGAAAGATTAGATAGATTAGTTGAAGCTGGATTAAAAATCGTATGTATCGATGTAGCACACGGTGATCATGTGCTTGTTAAAGAAGCAGTTGAACATATTAAACAATATCATCCACACTTATTTATTATCGCAGGTAATATTGCTGGTGGTGGATCATATCAAAGATTATCAGAATGGGGTGTAGATGCTATTAGGACTAGCGTTGGAAGTGGATCCATTTGTACAACACGTATCCAGACTGGACACGGCATGCCAACTCTAAGTGCTTTAATTGACTGTATTGAAAGAAGAGAAGAGCTTAAAAAGCTAGGTAAACATACGGCTTATATAATTGCTGATGGTGGTATTAAAAATACTGGTGATATCGTTAAATGTTTAGCAATAGGTGCTGATATGGTTATGCTTGGATCAATGTTGAGTGGTACAAGAGAGACGCCAGGTAAAGTTATTCTTGACAAAGAAACGGGTAAAAAAGTTAAAAGATATAATGGAATGGCATCAAAGGCAGCACAAAAAGCATGGAAAGGAAGTTATTCCTCGATTGAAGGTGTAACGTCTTATGTACAATACAAAGGAACGATAAATAAAGTAATAACAGAAATAACATCAAACATTAGAAGTGGTATGTCATATAGTAGCGCAAGATCTTTGAGAGAATTAAGAAGTAATGCATTGTTTGTCAGACAATCAGTTAACTCGCATGCCGAAGGTTTGCCACATATTCGGAATAGAAAGTAACAATAATGCCAAGTAAATTAGTGATTGGTCTCCAACATGGAGATGAAGGTAAAGGAAGGATTGTAGATGATCTTTGTCAAAGCTGGGCAAATGTAGTTATTAGATTTCAGGGAGGAGGAAATGCAGGTCATACTGTATATGATAATGAAGGTAATAAACACGTTACGCATATTTTACCTGTAGGCATTTTAACTGAAGGTATAATGAACTATATTGCTAAAGGCTGTGTTTTAAATCCTATTGATCTTGCTAAAGAAATAAAAGAATTTAATGTAACACCCGATAAGCTACAAATTAGTGGTTTAACTCCAATTATAGAACCTGTACATCTTTGGCTAGATAAAGTAAAATATCAAGGAAAAATTGGTACAACTGCCAAAGGAATTGGTCCTGCATATTCTTCTTTTTATGCAAGGGACTCTATTTTATTTAAGGACTTTGTTAATAACTTTGAATCATCTTACGTTAAAATTATAGAAAACATTGAAGACTTTTTAAATAACAACAAAGAAATTAGACACGATGATGAATTCTATTTTGAATTACTAGATGAATATACAGTCAGAACTAGAGAGATATTAGAGTGTATTGATATAGTCAGACCATTTCTTGCAGAAAATGAAAACTTCATTCAAGAAAGTTATAGATCAGGTAGTAATATTTTATTAGAAGGCGCACAAGGATGGGGATTAAACGTAATGTCACATGAATATCCTAATGTTACTTCTTCTATGCCGACAGTTGGAGGAGCAATAAACTCTACAGGTCTAAGTCATAAACAAATAGATGAAGTAATTGGCATTGCCAAAGTTTACAAAACAAAGGTAGGACAAGGCAACTTTGCCAGTTTATGTGATGATTCAAGTGAAAAAATATTGGCAGAAATAGGCAAAGAGTATGGAGCAACTACAGGTAGACGTAGAAAATGCGGATGGTTAGATATGGATGAAATTAAACAAGCATGTTTAGAAAATGGTGTTGATCATGTTGTTATTACAAAAACAGATGTTTTTGCACATTTAAAAGAGCAAAGCATTTATCTTAACGGAGATGTCAGGCCTATTATGACAATTAATAAACCTAGTTTACAAGATCCTTCGTTTATTTCTTTATTAGACTTTATTAAAGAAGAGACTAATGCAAACACAATTTCATTTACAACTGGCCCAAATAGAGGCGAGATTATATGGGGATAAACAATGATACCAAGATATAAAGTAAAAGAAGTCCATGATATATGGGCAACAGATAACAAGCTTAATACATGGTTAAAAGTAGAGTTAGCACATCTTGACGCGCTTGCAAGTAGTATTACTCACAGGACAATTACAGAAGAAGAGTTAATTACAATTAAAAGTAATGTCAAAATTGATAAACAAAGATGGCAAGAAATAGAAGCAGTAACAAGACACGATGTTCAAGCATTCGTTCAAATGTTAGAAGAAAGTATACCTGATAATAGCGGTAGATGGATTCATTATGGTTTAACATCTTCAGATATTTTAGACACTTCACTAGTTTTAATGTGTCAAGAATCATTACAAGTCATTGTAGAATATATATCTAGCACATGTTATCACTTAAACAAGTTGATGAAGCTAGAATCTTCTAGTTTTGAGATACTTGCAAGAACACACGGAAAAGCTGCAGAAGTTCAATCTTACTACGATATCTATAGAAGATGGATTCGAGGATTAAGAAGAGGTTTAGACGCTTTAGTTGAAACAAAGAAGAAAATGAACTTTGGCAAAATGTCTGGGCCTGTAGGGAATTATACAACTAATTCTCCTGGAATAGAATCTAATGCACTAAGACTATTAGGATTATATCCAACACTATGCTCTCAAATAATTCCAAGAGATATGTTTTTAGACTATTTTTATGCAATACTAAAAGTTATGTTAGCTGTAGAAAAAATTGCTTATGATATTAGAATTTATTCTATGGACGGAATTAATGAAATGTCAGAGCCTTTCAGGAAAGGACAAAAAGGTTCGAGTGCAATGCCGCATAAAAAAAATCCAATATTAACTGAAAATATTTGTGGCTTGTCTAGACTCTATAAAAGTTATATGAATACTGCAATAGAAAATTGTCAAACTCTTCTAGAAAGAGATATAAGTCATTCATGTACAGAAAGAATTATTTTTAAAGATGCAGCGCACATTGCATGCTATACGTTAAGCAAATTAACCTATATCTTTAAAGACATGAATATAAATACAGACTTTGCACAAAAAAATGTAGATGATTTTAGAAATAAAGTTTCTTCACAAAATAACATGAACGAGTTAATTAGTCAAGGTATTTCTCGAACAGAAGCTCATAATATTGCTCAGCAAGAAGATAGTTAATTAAATAACTAAAGGAATATTTTATGAAAAGTAGAATCGACGAAAGAGCTCTAACGCGAAAATTTTTAAACAGTATGAACGAAAGTATGATTGGTCTAACACCTATTAACTTACCTAGTTCTAGTTGTGAAGAAGACGAAATGCATGATATGCATGGCGAAGAACATGATGAAGGACATGGTGCACTAAAAACAGATCAATATGGTGTAGTTCCAAAGGATGAGCTATACAGTCACTTTGATCTAAACAACGATGGTACAGTAACACCAGAAGAATATGCAGAACATATTGAGTTTCATTGTGCACATCCAGAAACTTTAGATCACTACAGAACACATAGAAAACAATCGTGTCAAACAGTTCCCTGTCAAAGTTCTTATGACTCTGTATCACAACATTTCATGGGACAGCCTGATACTTTAATGTCTTTTGTACAGGACGCATGCGACGAAACAGGATCTACATGTCATACATCTACAATGCAAGGAATGTTTGACGTTTTAAAGTCTTTGAAAGATGCAGGTATTATTTAATATTTGCGTGTAAAATTAAAACTGCATTAATATTATAAATGATATAATAATTTAATATAATACTTTGAAATACAAAGGAGAAATATTATGTTAAAAGTAGGACAAAAAGCTACACATTTTATGCAGTCACACAAAGTTGGTACAATTGTGCAAATTATAACAGAAAATGCACATAACTATATGACAATTGGTGGTACAACACAAAGTGATATATTTGTTGTTATTAAATATAGTGAAAACGATATTCAAAAATTTAGATCAGGAGATGTAATAAGAATTTATGATTAAAGAAATATTAATTTGTTTTTCTCTTACAAACATGAATGGTGTAGTTAATCAACAAAACATATGTGATAATGTTGAATCGATTTATAAAATTACAAAAGAATATAACATAAAGTCAGACTTATATGTTTCAATGCTTTGGGTAGAAAGTAATTTTAAAACAGATATTAAAAGCTACACAGGAAGAGCATGTGGTATTTCTCAAGTTATACCTAAATACACTGAGCCTAAATACACTTGTAAGCAATTAAATTCTGATCATGTTGTTGCAATGGAACAGGGTGCAAGAATCTATTCTTTATTTAAACCTTATGCAAAAGGTAACGATAAAGTTAATCTTTGTGCTTATAATCAAGGTTATAGATGTAAAGGAGAAAAAGGCCCAAAGTATGTAAAGAGTGGAATGGGCTACGCTGATAAAGTAAAACGATTTCAAAAAAGACTAAAAAGACAAATTAGAAAAGATAAAAGAAAGATTAAGAAATTTAATAAGACAATTTGGCGTGCATTTTATAATATAAAAGACTTATTATAACAATATAATAAGGAGACAATAAATGACAAATACATATAAAGAAGGTTTTAACTTTCTTAAACTATTTCTAAAGAAGAAATATGACATAAATGTTATTCAAATATCTGGTGCTGAAGATGCATGGTACCCGTATATTAAAAAAATTATTGTTAACAAAGATTTGCAATGGAGAGAAAGGCTTCTTGCACTCATGCATGAGAGTGGGCATGTTCAAATTGATTTAGAAAATGACTCTATTAAAAACATGAAATGTTCCGGAACGTTTTCAAGCTATGATGATCCAACAAAGATTAGATCAAAAAAACAGTTTGTCAATCTTCTAAATGAAGAGTTGATGGCATGGAATCTAGGAAAAAACTTAGCTATTAGTCTTAATATACAATTTGATAATCTTAAACTTGAAGAGATGTCTACAAAATGTATTATGTCTTATGTAAAAGCTGGCTTGAAAAATGTTTATGGAAAACGTATAGACATAGATGTTGTTGATTCTAGCACTTAATGTGCGTGTACATTATAATTATAATAGTTATAATATTGTTGAAAGGACAATCAACATGACATATCGAAAAAAAGACATGGATGCTTTAAAAAGGCAGCTTAAAAAAGACCCTAACTTTAATGCAAGAACTAAAAGACCTGGAAGAAAAGTAATTAAAAAAGAAGTTAAGAAAAACTTTGAGTCTAAAAAAACTATTATTAAGTGGAATTACAAAGTTAATGATATTGTTCAATGTCCATACCATAATAATCAAATTGGATTAATAGTTTCTGATACAACTTACTTCGGTAGGAAAGTAGAGTCAAACATGTTTTTCGTTCTTGTTGGTTGTAAAGTGTTGCAGATGAGTGGACAACACATTAAAAAACTATGAGCGTGCAATTAGTTTTCAATTAAAATATTATATTAAAGAATTAAACATTTAAAAAATTAAAAAGGATTTATTTTATGAAGCTTAACGTTAAAAACGACAAAATTGTTTTTGGTACAAACATTCTTGATGTTAAGATCCCAGATCAACTTCGACAACGTAATAAATGTGGAGTTCCATTTATTGATGATGCATTTGGTGGAGAAGGCTTTACTCCTTCTACTATTTCCTTATTTACTGGTGAACCTGGTGCAGGTAAAACTACACTCATGCTTACACTCGCTGATGCTTTAACTTCTCAAGGTTATACCTGTCTATTTAATACAGCTGAAGAAAGTTTATATCAAGTAAAACTTACATGTGAACGACTTGATATTCGAAATGGTTTTGTTGCTGGCCAAGAAAGCTATGTTCCTCGTTTACTTTCACAATGTTCTGCTTTAAGAGCTAAGTTTCCTACTCGTCCTTTCTTTTTGATTGTTGACTCACTGCAAACCCTTAATGATGGTAAATACGGCGAAGATCATGTAAACAGTCAATCAGCTGTTAGAGCTTTACAGATGTTAACAGATTATGCTAAAGAACATTATGTAAATGTAATTTGCATTGGACAAGTTAATAAAAGCGGAAATATGGCTGGTAGCCAAAAGCTTAAGCATATGGTTGATGCTATGCTTCATCTTTCAATTGAAAAGAAAGATGAGGATTTTAAAGGCTTGCGTGTTTTGGAAACTGTTAAAAATCGTTTTGGTGGTGCAGGTTGGACTTTTTTTATGGATCTTAAATCAAATGGCTTTGAAGAAGTTGCTAGAATCGGAGCTAGATAATAATGTTAAAGGCTGTTCTAATCTTTATAATGGGAACAACGTTTGCTTTTTTACAGAACAATATGCAGTTTATTAATCCTGACTGGAAAGATAAAGCATTAATGATTGCATTAATATTTTCTATCCCTACAAGCTTATGTTATATTTACTCGTACGGATATTTTGTTAATCAGTTTGAATCAGCATGGTCAGGAAAGTTTATGCTTTTTGGTATATCCTATATGATCTCACCTGTGTTGATTTATATCTTTTTAGGCGAATCACCTTTTAATCTTAAAACAGCTTTATGTATGTTACTAAGTTTATTGATTGTCACAATCCAGTTTAAGCTATAAGCGTGCATTTTTTTTCTTTTTATATTATAATAAATCATAATTTACAATTAATCAATTTTTTAAAAGGAATATTAAAATATGAATATTTCAAGTTTTACTTCAATTGCTTCTAAACTTCCTCCTCATATTGCTATTCTTATGAGAGGTTCTACTGGTATTGGTAAGTCTGCTATTACAGCACAAATCTCTCAAAACATTGCACTACCACTTATTGATGTTCGAGGTTCAACTATGACTGAAGGTGATGTTGGTGGTTATCCAGATGTTGAAGGCATGAAAAAGAAAAAGGTTATGACTTTTTGTATGCCAAGCTGGTTTATCCGTGCCTGTGAAGAGCCAGTTGTGCTGTTTCTTGATGAACTAAATCGATCGTTACCTGCTGTGCAACAAGCATTCTTTCAGATTGTACTTGATCGTTGCTTAGGTAATGATGAATTGGGTAATGCTTATCAACTACACCCGGAAACTAGAATCTTTGCTGCTGTAAATCACGGATCAGAATATGATGTAAATGAAATGGATCCAGCTTTACTTAGACGTTTTTGGACTGTTGATATACATCCTTCACCAGAAGATTGGTTTGCTTGGGCAAAGAAAAACGATATCGATCCTTTGATTATTGAGTTTTTATCTACAAGAACATTGCATCTTGCTCCTGAACCTAACGGTTTTGAGCCAGGCACAGTTTTTCCTACACCTGCAAGTTGGACTCGATTTGATGAAAGTTTAAAGTTTGCAGGTATTAATTTACTTAAATCAGGTAAACAATCAGAAGGTAAAACTTTAATCTTTAATCTTGCAAGTGGATTCATTGGTAATCCAACAGCAATTGAGTTTTCGGACTTTATTGAAAAATATGAAGTTAATATTACACCTGAAGATATTCTTGATCGTTTTGATGATGTTAAAGAAAAAGTAGAACAAATGTCCAATGATCGACTAAACTTACTAATTGAAAGATTAGCAGAATATGGTGCAACAAATGATTGGAATGTTTCTCAAGGAAAGAATGCTGCTAAACTTGGCAAAATGATTTCTGAAGAAATGTTATTACATATGTGGAACAAAGTTACAGAAACAAAGAATATGAAAACAATTCAAAACTTTCATAAGTTTATTGGAAATTACCTTGTTGAAGTAGTTAATAATAGTAAAAACCTAAGTTAAAAGGAAAAGCTATAATGAAAAAAGAAAAATTATTAATAAGAACAGCTATCTTATGGAAAGATAGTATTGTATCTGAAAGAACTCATGATATTAAAAACAAAATTACAGTAGGAGACAGTAGAAAGTCTACAATTGTTTTACCAAACAGTAATTCTTTTAAAGAAAACTTTGAACTATTTTCAGGTAATATAGATAATAATGTTGTAGTAAACATTAACAATAAAATGTCTGGCTGGATAAAGATTAAAGAAAATACTAAAAAAATTGCAGATATAAAACAACAAAAGATTTTATTAAACCTTGATGATAAAGGTAATATTGAAATTAACGAAGAATTATCTTTCTTTTTTCAGGTTATCAAACATAAACCAAAAAATATTACTCCTCCATTTCTATCTAAAACCAAACCTAGTTTTCTTACTTCTTTTCTTTTTGCTTTATCAATTCATTTCTTTGTTTTAGTTTTTGCTTTTGCTAATCAAAACTTTATGCTTAGTTTATATGAAGTAAATATTGAAGACCGGTTTATGGAAATCATTACAGAAAAAATTGATAAAGACGATCTTCAAGAAGAAGATAAAATAGACGATTTAGATTCTGGAAAAAAAGCTGAAAACGAAGAAGGAAAGTTTGGTAAGGAAGACAAGATTAAAAAATCTAAAGTTCCTACAACTGAAGGTGAAATGGTTGACAAGATTAAAAACATCGGGCTTGCAAAAGCATTAAACTCTAGTTTAATGGGAAGAGGCGCATTAAGTAGTGTCTTTGGTAATAAAAATGGATTTGCTGATCAGTTAAATGCTGCAATGAGTGGTGGAGATGGTGAATTAGTTATGGGACATGGAGCAGGCGGAATGGGATTTAGAGGAACAGGAGCAGGTGGAGGAGGATCTGGCTTTGGAAGAATACATGGTATGGGTAGTATTGGTACAGGAGGTGGAAGAGGAACTCGTGCTCGACTTAATAGAAAACGTAGAAAAAGTAAAAAATTTAAAATAAGCAGAGGAAAACCAAGCTTAGGTAATTTTTGTAAGCAAGCAGATATTCTAAGAGTGGTCAGTGCAAGACAAAGGGCAATTACTTACTGCTACGAAAAAGAATTAGCCCGAAATCCAGAACTTGGTGGTAAAGTTACTATGAAATGGAGAATTGGATTAGATGGCAAAGTAATGAAAACATGGGTTGCATCAAGTAATCTTAAAAATGGAACAGTAGAAAGTTGTATTAAAAGATCTATACAACGATGGAGATTTACTAAGCCAGAAGGAGGAATATGTGTTATTAGTTTTCCGTTTATATTCAATTCAGGATTATAAATATTGTGTGTAAATTAATAAATTAAATTATATAATAAACTCATAAGGACCTATTATCAACTTTAATTTAAAAGGACTTACAATGAAAGATACAACAAGTAATGATCTGCCTGTAGCAGATGTAGAAGTATCTCAAGAAAAACTAGATAATTTTAAACTATCAAATCATTTAGTTGACCTATTATGGAACGAACCTTTTTATAGCTGTATTCTTAGAAACCTTTCAAAGGTAGAAACAGATCAAATTCCTACTGCTGGTGTTCTTTCTAAAGATGGAAACATTACCATGTGGTGGAATAGAAATTTTCTTGCTAGCTTAAAGCCAAAACAAGTGAGAGGTTTATTAAAACATGAGTGTTTACATTTAGTATATCAACATACTACTGAAAGAAGAAAGACTCCTCATATTATTTGGAATTATGCAACAGATTTAGCTATTAATAGCACAATACCTTATGATGAACTACCTGAAGGTGGTTTAGTTCCTGGCTATAGACTTACGCCATTAAGTAAAGAAGTTATTAATAAAATGACTCCTGATCAATTAAAAATGCACAAAAAGCTAGATGAACTAATTTATAGTTTACCTTCAGACAAAACATCTGAGTATTACTTTGAAAAGCTAATGGAGGATGATGAACTTTCAGAATCTCTCACAAAAGGTGGGGAATGTCCAATTACTGGTATGGGATTTGATGATCATGAAGGATGGGATGAGTTATCTGATGCTGAAAGAGAAATGATGACTCAAAAAGTAAAAGAAGTTTTAAAGGGTGCAGTTAATGAAGCTAACCAGAAAGGATGGGGATCTATTTCTGCACAGCGTGCCTCTGAACTAAACAAGATAATTTCAAGAACAATTAAATGGGAAGATATTCTTAGGACTTTTTGTGGCTTTACTAGCCGTGATGAAAGACAATCTTCAAACAAACGTTTAAATAGAAAATATCCTTTTGTTCATCCTGGAAATAAGAAACTATATAGACCAAGAATTGCAGTTTATGTTGATGAAAGTGGTTCTATGGCTGATCAATATCTAGAATTATTTTACGCTGAATTAAAAAACTTAAGCAAGAAAACAGACTTTTATCTTTATAAGTTTGATGCTGAAGTCAATGATAAAGAAGGCTTTTTGTGGAAAAAAGGTATGCGTATGAATATTACTCGATCAATGTGTGGTGGTACAAGTTTTCATTCAGTAACAAAACATGCATTAAAAAACAAGAAAAAATTCGATGGCTACATTATCTTTACTGATGGTGAAGCTTCAAAACCAAAACCTTCAGTAGGACTTAAAAGAGCATGGCTTTTATATCCTGGAGCTAATCTTTTATTTGATAAAGATAAAGCTGATACATTAATCTCCATGAAAAACTAAGGCAATATAAAATGTTATATCATTATAAAGGTGAAACTTTTAAATTAGAAAATAAATCTGACAGCATTAAATTATATCATAAAGCTGTTAATAAATGGTCCAGTGGATGGACATACGTCGGAACTTTTAACACAATCGATCGAGCACAAGCTGCTGCAAGACAATACTCACTTTAATATAAAAAAGGAAAAATAATATGGCACAACTAAAACGATATCAACTAACTTTGCGTAACCATGGACTTCGAGACTATGATGTTGAAAAGGTTAAATATGTTTTTGAATCTTCATCTGCTAAGGATGCAATTCGTAGAGTAAGCAAAGTTTATAGTTTATGTGAAAGAAATAACGTTCGTCTTTCTTATTATGCTAAGCAGTTTTTAGAAGCTTTAGCAATCTCAGCTGAGACAGACTTGCATGAAGTTAAGTAATCTTAAACGTGTATTTTGTTTAATTTTATTTTATAATAAATCATACTTCAAATAAGGTAAAAAAAGGATATAATATGGATTTAAATATTGTATATGACTTCATTAAAGATATGAATACTTCAACATCTTCTAACGATAAGATTGACTTAATTCGATTTGCAAAACCTGAAGTTAGAAAGGTTTTATTTTATACTTATAACACATTTCAGCAATACAATATAACACCCAAATTATTAAATAAAAGACCAGATCTTTGTAATAAACATACCAAATTTGAATCTGTTTTTGAGTTGCTAGACTCTTTAAATAATAGGATGATAACAGGTCATAAAGCTGTAGAGGAAACAAACGGATTTATATATAATAATCCAAAAGTAAAAGATCTGTTATACTTAATGCTCGAAAGAAATTTAAAAGTTAGAGCTTCTGTTAAGCTTATTAACAAAGCTTTACCTGGGTTTATACCTGAATTTAATGTAGCTTTAGCTAACAAGTATGATGAAAAAACAAAAAAGAAAGTCGACTTACAGAAAGATGTTTGGTATGTATCAAGAAAACTTGACGGTGTTCGTTGC
>CEUT01009981.1_pt1 | contig 72484 bp, 58 predicted proteins | sample 531401 | NCBI WGS metagenome assembly CEUT01 (sample SAMEA2622821, study PRJEB7988) | marine metagenome | biome: marine biome (ENVO:00000447); feature: surface water layer (ENVO:00002042); material: "saline water (ENVO:00002010), including plankton (ENVO:xxxxxxxx)" | depth 5 m | reverse complement strand
GCCCCCCTATCTATAAGCGGCTTAGCTGCTTTGAGCAGGACAGTAGACCGAAGCCATAAAGGAAGTATGGTCTATCAAAAAGAGCTAGAGGGTGCAGCCAAGAAAAATGATATCCGTAGAATACAGCAATTAGTATCAAACAACCCTAAATACAGCCCATTATTTTAACAGAAGGAAAAAAAGTATGTTAACCAAACAATCGATGCATAAACTAGCACAAGACTACCGAGAATTAGGTATTAATCTAGCCTTAGAACAAGCAGGATTACTAAAACTAGCTAACCCTAATCAAACCAAAAATCCACAAGATGCGTTTAAAACCACAAAGATGCCTTCAGTAACTAAAAGGTATACACCCTCACCTGCAGCACCTGCAAACCGAGGGGCTGGAGGTAGAAAAGTTGATCCTAAGGCTTCTGCTATAGCTCAGAAGAACTTAAATAGTTACCTAAGAGATGGCCTAGACCACAGCCATATGGTAAATACTCCTAGGGAGTACGTAGAGCAAAACTTAAAACCTGCGACAGATTTAGCTCGTAAGGCTTATAAAGCTTACAGTAAAAAACAAATTCCCTTAGGAGGAGGCTTTTATGCAGGTAAAATTAAAGGTAATCCAGGGCAACCCCACTTTGCAGATAGTAGATTTACAAGACAGGTAGCCCACGACACCGCTACGGGTAGAGGCCTATCTAAATCACCCTATGGTATTACCTTTAAGGGAACCTTTTGAGAAATAATATAAGTAACCTTAGACGAGGATTATAAAATGCAGTTATCGCAGCAAATAAAAAACGCCTTAATGGAGAAGTATGCTAGTAGCAAAAAACCTAAGGGAACAGCTACTAAAAGAGACCCTGCCAAATGGGAAGCCGCTAAGCGACAAGCTAAAGCAAAAATGGGTGGCAAACATTCGGCTAGGGCAATGCAATTAGCTACTCAGATTTATAAGAAAAAAGGTGGAACTTACAAAGGTAAAAAACCAACCGCTAAAACTAACAAGCTTAAAAAGTGGACTAAGCAAAAGTGGCGGTGGAGCGGTGAACGAAAAAAGAAGTCTAGTTATGACCCCAGCTTTGTAGCAGAGGTTATAGAACGTACTAAAGTAGCTGGTAAAGGCGTATACTTACCTGCCAAGTCCATCGATGCTTTGAAGTCTACTAAAAAAGGACGTAGTAAGCTTAGATCGGCTAGCCGTAAAAAAACAGAGGCTACTAATAAGGGCCAACAATTCTCTAGACACGGCCTACATAAAGGCAAAAAACGTGGTAAAGTAGGATACTAAGTATGAGCAATGAATACAGAGACCGAGTAGCTTTGTGGCTTCATGACAATGCCGGTAATTTATTAGTACAGGATGATAGAGACCGAGGCTTGGGACTTAAGTTTCCTGGTGGCGGTATTGATCCAGGGCAGAGTGTTAATGAAGCAGCTATGCGAGAAGCTCTAGAAGAAGTAGGGTACGCTTTAGCGGATAAACCTAGAGCTATACCTGGAGTTAGGGCTAAAAAAATTGACTGGGATCCTGTATTCTCCGCAGAAGCTGCGGCTAAAGGCCGTAAGTTTCGAGGCAGTAAACATTACCACCGGCGAGCTCTCGCAGGTGACAGAGACTTATCTCTACTAGGCTCTGAGGGAGACGCTCTTAAAGCCAAGTGGTTACCTATAGCAGAAGTACTGGAGGCAACACGAAGTGCGGCTGCAGATCCGGATAATAAATACAATTACTTTGATGAAGAAAGAATAAGGGCAGCTGAAAAAATGTATGAATTACTAACTCAAAAAACCGCTTCTGATAAACTACTTAGGCACAGAGCTACTTTAATGCTTAGAGACCCTGAGACAGGTAAAGTAATGGCGGGTAAAGCCCCTGCTGATACCAAAGCTAGTCCTTACTTTTTCCCAGGAGGAGGTTTGTATGACGATGAATATACTTCTCCCAGAAGCCCTACCGAGGAAGAAATATTAGAAGGAGCTAGAAGAGAAGCTCTAGAAGAGCTAGGAGTAGAATTGGATAATCCTCGTGTAGTCGGTGGTTATGGCAGAGAGTTGGAAGACTGGTGGAAAGCTAAAACCTTTAAAAAAAGGGGAGTTCCTTATGAGGGTACTCAAGAACATTATGTCCTAGCTGACCGAGGTAAATCAGACGATTCTATGTACAATATAGAAGGAGACGCATTTACTATGGGGGATTACTACGATCCTAAAGAAGTACACGACGCTCTAATGAAAGCTGTGGAACTTACCGGAGATGCTAGAATCTATACCCCCTATAATAGGGAGCAAGCTAGAATACTAAAGGAGTATCTTATGAGTAAAACCTCTTCGGATAAAAACCTAGAAAATTTAAAAGATAAACTTCGTGTAGCCATACTAAGTGGATCTACAGGGGATGACCCAGAAGAGCTGTCCAGATCTAGAGCATTAGCAGAAGTTTACAAAGACTACCTTACAAGTCAAGGGGCTGAAGTAGACTGGATGGATATGCGTAATATGGATGACATGCCAGATACGTATGATTGGGAAACTGATTGGTATGACGATTATAAAAAGCGATTAACAGACGCTGATGCTATGGTAGTGTCTACCCCCATATTTAACTATGGACCAAGTGGTAGGGTATTACAGTTTTTACATAGGACTTTAGATAAAGAAAATCAGCAGTTTAAGCCTTACACCTTACTATCTGGAGCAGGATCCCCTAGATCTGCCTTAGCGCTAGGGGGTTTAGCAAACCAACTAGATACTGAGATAAAAGGTATTGGCATTGGGGGCGGAGTACAAGTAGCTGGTGACGAATTTGACGTAGAAACAGGAGAAATGGATCCTGGGATTATTTCTAGAGCCAACGAAAACGCTGCTAAGCTCCTGCAAGTAGCAGGAGCATTGCGTAATAAAACCTCTAGCTATAATTCTCCTTATATGCAAGCTTACTTAGCTGGAGTAAAATTAGCAGAAGCGCAGTTTGATGATTATCAAAATGTTAGCGATCCTGATGGTTTTGACGATGTTACTACTAAAGCCAATAAAGAAGATCCCAAAGCTTTTAGAAGCACTAGCTATGGAGATAGAAGTAGCCCTGCTACAAATAACTATAGCACTAGTGGGCGTAACCAAAGTACTCATGCTAAGCAACCTGACGAGGTTACTCCAGATCAAACTTTTGCAACCAACTCACCTAAACGAGATAGATTAAGAGGTAAATACAATGGCTAAAATAGTAAAAGGAAACATTGAAGCTACTGGGCAGATTAAAGGAAACACCTTAGACGTAGGTAGCAGTGCTATAGGCAATATAACTACTAACCTTACAGTAGATCAGGAGATTGATACCGATGAACATGTAGTGGCTACTAAAGGATACCATTTAAGAGATGGTACAGCTCTAACAGGTCCTTCAGAAACCTTACCTATTTTATACAGTAGGAAAGATTTGTATGCGCAGTTATCGGGGAATGATTTCTACAGAAACTTTATAGCATTTGACACAATACCAGCCTCTCTGCATTCTGCAGCAGGCACTACTACGTCTGCTCGATCTACGTATAAGCATGCTTTAATAGAGACTGGGTGTGCATGGTCAGCAGTTGCTACAGGTAATAATCCAGTAACACTAAGCGATCCTTACATAAAGCTAAGATGTAAAGGCACTCAGATAGGTACTAGCACTTTGATTGAGCTAAGATCTGAAGAAAGCACTACGAGTAAGTTTAAAAAAATAGAGGTGATGCCAGATGAAATTAAGCTCAGCTCTTCTTCAGCTAATAGTGAAACTCTCAATATAGCTTTACTAAATCTACCAAATGACACGGGTTCGTTTACGTCAGTTAATCTAGGAATCAGATCTACCGGTTCGGGATCTGATGATCGAATATATAAAAACGGTACTACTGGCTTCTTCACCGGAACACACATCTACAAAGCAGCAAGCGACATAGCTCCTGGAACTGCAGTAGAACTAGTAAACGGATCTGTACAAGCAACTAGTTCAGCTAACTCTGCTATATGTGTAGGCATTGTAGCACAGACTCAAGGAGCCACTACTGATAATCCTATCGAGACTTCTTTAGGTGAGAACTTAACCTCAGGCTGGGCTATTAAACTAGCCTCGGTAGGTGATGTAAAGCACCGTAGTAGTATAGGATTCCTAGTATGTAATGAAGGTGGAAACATAGCTCCCGGAGACCTCTTAGTTACAAGTTCGACTGCAGGCTACCTAATGAAGCAATCAGATGATATAATTAGATCATCAACAGTAGGTAAGGCTATGGAAGCTCCGAGCTTCGACGAGAACGGCCAAGCCTCTGGAATCTATGGATACATTTACTGCGGGTAATAATATGCAAGAAAAACTAGCTGAAGCTTACAGGGCTATAGGGCAAGCGCAGGCCCTAGAGGAGGCTGGACTTATAAAGGAAGCCTCTAAAAGAAAGAAAATCCTAGCAGCTTTAGCTGGTTTAGGCGTAGGATCTGGTATTTCTTTAGGATCTGGATTAGTAGGATCTGAATTAGCAGGTAGACTGTTTGCAGATGAGTCTATTATAGGGCACTTAGTAGATATAGCTAAAAAAGGTGGCATAACTAATTTACCTGATAAAGGAGAAGGTTTAGCTAAAGCTTTAATAGAAGCTAGATCAGTAGCAGCGCCTTCAGCCCTATACGGAGGCATTCGTTTAGGAGTGCCTGCTTCCATAAGAACTTATAAAGCCATAGCAAAACCCCCTAAGAGAGGATTTTTTAGATGAAAATTAAAGTAACAAAATCTAAACCTATAGCTAAAGCTCTGATTATTAAATCAAAAGGCAGCTTACCTATGGGCCCTAGTAGCATTACAGATATGGTAGGCGGGCCTATGAGCATGCTTATGAAAAGCTTAATGAGTGGGGGCATGGGTAAAATGACTAGTATGCCTAGTATGATGGGCAAAGATCCAGAGTACAATGATAGGCAAATGGTACTTAGTTCCTTAAATAGTATAAGGGCTATTTGTGACGAATTAGAGCAACTAGCATGTGGATGTGATCCAATGCCTTCTTGGGCAGAAGCTAAGATTTACGCAGCCCAAAAAGATATACTAACAGTTTTAGGAGCCCTTCTAGGTAAAAAAAGAGGATAAATAAATGAATGCTACTACTAGTATGTTGCAACCTGCCCTAAGAAATAAAACAGCAGCAATCACTTTAGATGATTTTAAAGAAGTGGGATCTAGCCTAGCAGAATTTCTAAGTAATTCTAAAGTAGACGCTGTTAAAGCTATAAAAGGAATGAACCCTGACTATGTTCGATTTGGATTAGCAGGATCGGCATCCCCGTACTTATCTCCTACTGTAGGGGCTTTATCTAGTGTAGGAGCAACTGAAGGTATTAGTAGATTATTTCCTAAACTAAAAGCTAAACCTAAAACAAAAGCAGTGCTGGATCTAGGCCTAGCTAGTCTTCTAGGAGGTGCTTCGGGATTATCAGGTTTGGTATCCTCTAGAGCCTACGGATTACCAAATGCTAAAGCCTCATTAGCCTCTAGAGCGGGGTCACTAGCAAGTCATACAGCGGGCTTAAATTTATTACTAGAACCTGCGCTATTAGATGAAGCTCCTGAAGCACTCTCTACAATAGGTAAGACTCTAGGCGGACTTGGGCTATTAAACTTGGGAGATACTGTAGCTAACCAAGGTAAGCTTAAAGCGGCCATACTAAGAGCAAAGCGCACAGGTAAAAAATTACCTAAAAATATGAGTTTCTTAGATGCCTTTGTAAAAAATCTAGATACAACACCTAGTGGATTTATGCCTGCGGCTGTAGGAGTTAATCTAGGACTCTCAGGCAGCCCTATACTCGGTAGTCTTGGCTTGCTTGGTGGTGCGCTTAAAAACGAAACTGCTAGAAAATTCACAGCAGATGTTCTTAGAAACCTTCAGGATAAAAAGAAGATTGAAGAGCTTTACAAAAAGTCTAGCTTTTCAGCACCAGTAGCACCTAGCACCACAAAATTAGCGGCACCTGCGTACATGACACTAAGTCCTAGATCCTTAGAAGCCGCTACCATAGAGAAAACAGCGTTTGTTAGGAATTTAGTACAAGGTATTGGCAAGTTCTTTGGAAGTGGGGCAGGTAGAAGAATGGTCCAACCCCTTAGATCAACGTTCTCTAGGAGTATAGATGAGATTGGTCAGTTTGGAGGCCAGTATATTGATGAGCTAAGCCAATATACAGATGAAGCTATGAAAAATATTAAGCCTACACAGTTTGATGATTATGTTCCTAAGACGCCATCTATACCATCGGACAGAGCTACGTCTGGAGGATTCTCAGGAGCATTTAATTATGTGCGAGAAGGTTTAGGTAACCTAGTGGACGACTTCCGTGGAGGGTATTCTCAAGGTAGACGAGGAGCAGTAGCCCAGCAATTTGGTATTGATCCAGATCAAGCAGAAACTTTACTAGGGTATACCCCGCGAGGACTACCAACCACAGGCCAGAGGGCTAACATTCCTCAAAACATTATTGACGATACTATAGGAAGAACTAGATTTTCGAGACCAGTCGGGGGTACTGGAGGTGCGGCTTTAGATGATGCTAGCCAAAGATTAACCGCGTACCAAAGAGCTATGGATCCTGATATAGAAGCTGGTAGCTTAGTTTCAGCCGACCCTGATGAGGCATTAAAATTTTTCACAGGTAAGTCAGATGCTCTGACTGATGTTAGAATGGATATTACAGATGCTTTCGGTACCGATACTACCAACCCAGTAGCTCAGAGGTTACAACAAAGAGTACAGAGACTTCAATCAGGTCTGGATAAAAATCTACCATCCGTCCAAGCCCAACAACGGCAAGTAGGCGAACAGGCTATTGGTCAGTATGCTCAGGGCTACAGGTCTATGTTAGATGAGGCTGTAACTTTTAATAGTTACCCACAGACTTCGGTTACTCAAGCCGCAGACTACGATAATTACATAAACCTTTTAAATAACCAAACCACTATTATTAATAGGGACTTAAATAGACTGAAAGTAGACCTAAGAAGTTTGCCCGGTGGAGATCCCAGAGCTGCCAATTTACAGGCACAAATTGCTGGTCTTGAAGGGGAAATACGCGCTATAAACGATTTTAGTGCAGATATGGGTAGGCAAAAAGATTTATTAGCGGTAAAACAGAGTGTTGTCCCAGAGTCTTTAAACTTAGAGTTCTTCTCAGACGCTAGTAACCTAGATGAGATCGTAGCTTCAGGACAGAGCGCCCTACCTGGATACACTAAGGCTATGGAAAAAGCTAAGGATTTTAGAACAATGGCGGACAGCTTTTCTAGGTCCGGAAATACAGCCGCTGCGCAGCAGTACTCCATAAAGGCCGATCAGTTGGAGGAAATAGCCGTAGAGCTTAAACAACATATAGATAAAGCGGATATGCAGGTAATTAGGTTATACACTAACCCTGCGCCTACCATAACAGCATCATCCTCTGGAGACGATGTTATTAATGCTATGAGGCAAATATCGCAGGATCAGGCAAACATAAATAACTTAGTTAGGGATGGACTTACTTCCCAAGAGATGGCAGACCAAGCTATCAGAACTTACGTAAACTCAGCTAGAGGTATTTCAGATGAACTGTCTAGTTTAACCGATGTTTCGAAAATAGACGAGTTGGGTCAGCAGATTTTTAATAACCGCAATAATGCACAGCTTAGGTTAAACAGGGGAGGCTTAACCCTTAATGAAGCAGAGGCTTTAGAAGATTTTATTAATCATTCAGATTTTCACATCTCTAATCTAAGCAGTAGACGAAATACCTTAATAAACCAAGCCGAGACTGCAGCTGCAGAAGCGGCTGAACAAGCAGCTAGAGCAGGACAACAAACTGCCCAAAGTAACTTAGCAGCCAGACTAACTCCTGCTAATCAACTTAATAGAAGTGGAGCTGTATCTAGTTTTGGTGCAGGAGGAGGCACTACCGATATAGTTACTTCTGGGTTAAGCCCGGATTTAGCTAATCTAACTCAAAGAAGAAATCTTATTCCTGAAGGTATGTCTCAACTAGATGATGAGGTAGGTACTCTGCTAGGAGATAATGTATTCTCTACAGCAGCTACTAGAGCCTCAAGCTCTTCTAATATAGAAGGCGCTATTGATGGGGTATATGATGCTATCAATAACTCTACCAGAGCTTTAGGTACTGGAGACGAAGCGGGTAGAATAAGACAAGCAATGTACGAGTATGCCACTGATCCTAACATGACTCCAGATGCATTAGCTAACAACTTAGAAGCCATGGGTATTGGAAACGCTAGAAGCTTAGCTCAGAGCGCGGAAGTTAATTTAGCGGACGCTAAAAAAGGTTTAGATATAGCTTCTACAGAATTTCAAAGAGCTATAAATTCTAATATGATAGATGAGTTTACAGAAATGTCTGGAAACTTAGTAGGCCGGATAGATGGGCATTTAAGAAATGTTCAGCTACCTCCAGAAACAGAGCAACGAGTTAGAGGCGTAATGACCGCTATAAGTAACTCTGATGTAGCAGGAACTCCTCAAGGTGCAGCTATTCTTAGACATTTACAAGACGCAGCAGCTTCAGGACCTAATTATATAGATGGTGCATTAGATGATATAACTAGAATAATGCGGGGTGAAAGAGTACGAATAACTACTACAGGAGCGGGAGATAGCGCAACCTCCCGGCTTAGGTCATTCTTAAGAATTCCAGGAGGTAGTAGAGCTAGACAAGGAATAGTTCAACTTACTGATGACCAGATAGGTAGCTTAAGCGCTCAGAATTTAGCTATCAGCGGAGGTAGAGCTGTAGATGTAAATCAAGGATTTACTTCAGATAATATTAACCAACTTCAAAGGTTCTTCAGCGATTCTGATATTGCTAACGAGTTATCAACTACAGTTGTTAGATCCGACTCGGGTAAGAGCGCAGTAAACAAGCTTCTTAGGGGAGACGCTAGCGTGGCTTCTTTAAGTGCTAGCGAACTAAGAGCACTTAATATTGAACCTTTTGATTACCCTGGGCTTGGCAACTTAATTGGGGGTAGAAATGTAGCAGCACCGCCTAGCCAAATTAGAGATAATATTTCTCAAGCATTAGGAACGCTTAATAACCGTCTAAGGAATCCTAGGTTAACCGATGCTCAAAAAACTGCCATACAAAATGAGATAAACCAACTTAATGGAGCAGCTACAGAACTACAAACTTATCTAACCAATTCTCAAGCTCAAATAAACAGGTATTCTGAGGCAGTTCAGAATGCTAGAATAAATTATTCTAGAACTGGAGGCTTTTCTGGAGACTTGCAGTTTACTGGGCAAGTAAACCCAGCTACACCTAGCTTCTCCGAACAGTACTTACCTACGTTTAGAGCAAGATTAGGACTAGGCGCTGCGGGAGCAGGCGTAGCAGGGACCGCAGTTTACGGAGGATCTCAGCCAGTAGCCAATACTTACGGAATGCAAGCTACCGGTAGCTTTGGAACTAGTGCTTTAGCTGCTCCTATTAGATATATTAAGAAAACAGCTATGGTGCCACCTATAAAAAAATTCAAACCTAATGAGATACCTAAACCTAGTAAGCAAGCAGTAGAATCACCGCTAACTAGCACTAAACTCCATAGTTTTTTAAATGCACCGGTAGCTTAGGAGATTATAATGGCACTATTTAACTTCGAAGAAAAAGAGTCTAAAGGCAGCCCGCTATTTGCTACGGCCCTAGCAGGTGGGGCTATAGGTGCAACTCCTTTAGCAGGATATGTAGCAGATAACTACTTAGTACCTAGCCGAGAAAGACTTAGTAGAGAGATTGCGGATGAGGTTAAGCTTCATAATGATGATATAGTCAAGAAGTTAACAGGAGAGATGTTAGATAGAGGGAACCGCAAAATACCTATCTTAGCTAGGGTGGATTTTACTGAAGGATTTTCACCTGTAGGTAAGAACTACCTACCTAGAAAAGAAGACTTTTTTGGGGCTTTGAAAAAAGGTGGTTACCGCATTCTGGGGGAAGTTGATAAGCTACACCCTTTAAGAGCAGTAGAGAGAGCTAGAGATGTAGGAGGGTTTATAACAGCCAGGCCTACTACCGATATAGCTACTCTTGCTCACGAACTAGGACATGCAACTCAGTTAAATAAAGGGCAAGGGTTTAGAGCTTCTAAGTTATTCGATATTATCGAAGGTTTAAGTAGAAAAACCGTTGTAGGAGGTAACGCTCCAAGAACGGCCGGACTACTAGCTTTAGCAGGGCTTTCTTTAGATTCTGAAAATGATGCTAAGTACTTGCTACCTGCTGTGGCAGTAGCTACTCAAGCTCCTGTGCTTATGGAGGAAGGTAAGGCTTCTATAGAGGCAATGAAAGGCTTAAAGAACTTAGTATCAAAAAATAAAAATATCATATCAAAAGATACAATGTCTAAAGCAGCCCCCATGCTGAGAAGAGCGTTTGGGACTTATGGCCTAAGAAGCGCAGGTATTTTAGCAGCACCCTTACTAGCTATGAAAGCTAGGAAGAAGATGGAAGAGTATCTTAAAGATTAATCTCTTCGTCAGATAAATCCGAGATATCATCTATCCTAGGTAATAGATCATTACTAATTTCTTGCACATCAGGAAATTCTTGTTTATAAAGAATAGTCATGCAGGCATTACAAATACCGCCATCTGGGGTTTCATCGATTTCTGCATGTAAACAGAGTTCGGGAGTTAGATCACTTTCGATAGAATCATATATAGACATAGGAGCCTCCATGAGAAAATTTGGTGTTGTATCGGCTGAGGAAAGAACTTCTCTTGCTAATTCTACCTTAAAAAGCAACCAACCGGAAGAGTTACCTCCCGAGTTAAATCCAGATATTGAAGCTACACCTCAATTAGATGATGAAGCAATTCAGTTACAAAACCTTCTAGACAATATGAATGCTCCTAGGCAAACACCTAGAGATAATTGGTTAGAAGAATTAGATTTGGAAGATATGACTCCGGAAGAAGCTGCGGGTATTTTGGACAATGTTATTACTAACGGTATGTACGAAGAGTCCTATAAAATGGGCCGCATGGTGGTTAGACTACGCACTAGAACTACTTCGGACGCTGATAGAGTAATCGAAGCTATTCAAGATTTTAAACCAGAAACTAGCGGGACGTTATCTCATTTAATTGCTAGAATGAATTTAGCAGCTAGCCTATCTAAGTTTGGGGAAACTCAATTTAACTTCACACCTCCTAACGATGGTGTGCAAGAAGTGTTAGAGCAGGAATTTACAGAGAGATATAACTTCCTAAGTAACTTACCTTCACAAATCTTCTTTGCACTAACTCAAATTTTAGAAAAGTTTGATAGAAGAGTGCAATTAGCTTGCGATCCTAGGGCAATCGAAAATTTTTAAGTAAGCCCTGGGGTAGTGCCCGAGCACAGATGCTTATGTGGGGTATAGAGCTACCTCCCAAAGGCAGCGCTAGAAGCTGGATAATGGAAGAAATGGTCCATAGAGAGCGTATGCGCAAGTGGCACTATCACTACTCACAAGTTCTTGGTTTAGCGGCGCAAGTAACCGGAGATAAAAGCCTGTTAGATAAGTTAGCCTCAAGATTAGATAAACTTTTTAATATGGAGCTTCACATGCCTGAGTCCTATGATTTTATAGGAGCAGACAGCGACATAGAAAATAGAGTTTCACCTACTGACGAGGAACTTCTTAATATGTTAGACAGGATAGTAGATGTATAACCAAGTCCAGGGCACATACCCACAATTAGCAGGTAGCTTCCATAATTCACAAGGCATGATGCCTCATGATAACGGAAGAACCGCACAACAAGTACCTACTTTTTTTGGCGGCATACAAAACATGGTTAATGCTAGCTCAGCTATGGGGCAGTACCAAGGTATTCCTCTCGGCCAGAGCATACTAACGCATCAGGCTATGGCTGCTAACAGCCTTAGTAATAATTATATTAGAACCATGAATAGGGTAGTAGGTGGTGTAGGAACTGCCACCTCTATGCTCACCTTGGGAGCAGGTGTTGCTGGCATGGCGGGTTACGGAGGAGCTACAGGAGCTTTACTAGGAGGACCTTTAGGTTTAATAGGAGGTATGGCTATAGGAGGCATTGTTAGCGGCTACAAACGTAAAATGCAAGATGTAGAAGATATGCGTCAGTTAGCTATGCAAGGTAATTTTGGTAGGGGCTTAACAGACCCGGTAACAGGGCAGCTATCCCATACAGCAGCCTTTGACTTATCCGGAGGCTTAAGAACAAGTGCTAAAGGACTGGGAGTTAAGTTTTCAGAGATGAAAAACCTAACAGGCATGGCTAGCAATTTAGGCATGCTCTCAGGTACTAACAGTATAACTGAAGTAACCAGAAAAATTACAGACTTAGCAAAGGCCTCTAAAGAAATAATGATGCTAGGCCAAGGCATATCAATGTCTGATGCTATGCAATTACAAAAACTAACTCAAGACATGGGAATTAGTACAGCTAAGTTCCAAGGTATGAGCTTAGGTAGAAACCTGGTTTCAGCAGCTAGAGCCGCAAGAATGACTACGCAACAAGCAGCTCAATTAGGTGGGCAAGGAGCAGCAACTTTCGCTCAATTAGGTCTTGGCCCTGCAGCAGGTATGAATGCCGCATTCCACTCTAACACAGCAGCTCTAGCTCTAGTAAATTCGGGCAGTGTTTCACAAAGAGAACTAACAGCTTTAGGAGGGCAGGCAGGTCTGGGCAGAGCATTACTTGGAGGACAAGCTAGTACTTTGGGAAGACTATCAGACACCTTAGTAATGGGTGCTGTAAAAATGGATGCTGATGGATCTATGCGTATAGATAGAGAGTTACTAGACCAATACACAAGAGGTCAAGTAACTCGAAAACAACTCATAGAACGTGGTAGGAATATAGGTCAAAATCTATCCAAAGCGGACAGAGGTAGGGTTTTAGAGCAGTTGCACTACCAAATGCCTCAACTTAGGCAGGAGATGTCTGATTCTCTTGAAACAGAAGAAGTAATGCAAATACAAGCAAATGAGATTAGAGCCTTACAAGAAAGAACAGGTATTAGTACTAGACAAGCTATAGATACTTACTTCCAAGACCCTCAGCAAGCAGCCGCTTTTAGACAGTACGCTAATAACTTTAGAAAAATAAGAGCAGAAACCCGTAAACAAGGCAGGCTAACAGCTCAGGAAGAGATGCTAAGATATGCTGGAATGGCTAAAAGTAATACCTACTTTAGCAGGATGGGTAGATCAATAACTGATTCTATATCAGGTGTAATAGATGATGTAACGACTCCTTTTACTGAAATGGGAGAACGACTCGCAGGTAATGTATTAGCAGCTGGAGATACTTTTCAAATAGGTGCAAGACGGATGTTTGCCCATGAAGATGTAGCAACAGGACCGGATTATCTAATAGATGCTGGAAGGATTCTTGAAAGAGGGGGATCTAGGGGGAAAGAGCAAGCTACAGGGTTTGGTAGTTATACGGAGGCTCTTACGGAGCTAGGAGCAGATGCGTTTAAGAGACGTTTTCATGGAGATGATGAAATGAATTTCTTAGGGGGTGGAGGTATATCTGAGCGTATGGAAGAAGCTCAAGGAGGTCAGATGAATCCTTTCACTAAACTATTTAGAGGGCACTACTTTGGATTTGATGGCGGTTTTTTTAGAAGCGAAGAAGACCAGCTAGGCATGCTTATGGAGCAGGCCAATCTTGCGGATCAAGTCAATGTTATGAGTAACCTGATGGGAGAAAAAAGTAAGTTTAATATTACAAATAGCAAACAGCGCGAGAAATATACTAAGGTATTATCTCATCTTAGAAGTATGGGTACTAGACGAGCTAAAGGAGAACATGTAAGAATAGACGAGTTTACCCCAGAGAGAATAGCGAAAACATTAAATTTAAGCTTAAAGAGTTCAGAAGATCGAGCGGTTATAGGAGCAGCTTTAGACTACGCCACTACCAAAGATCAAGGACAGTCTAGACAAGGATTATCGGAACTACAGCGCACCTTACAAGGGGTAGCTATACAAAAAGATTTATTGAGTGGAGGAGAAACTACTAGGGATAGAGATACTTTAGATATTGGCGGAGGCATTTTTAAGGCAGAAGGGCTAGATAGAGCATTGCTTCAATCAGGGATAGGCGCTGATGATTTAACACGTATAATAAGTGTTTTGAATACCGCAGGTCATGCTTTGATACCAGGTTCAGGGCAGTTTAATACTAGGCAGATACTAGCTACAGCAGGAGTAGATTCTAAAAATATTGATATGTCAAAGGCCAAAGATCTTATACAAGTACTAAATAAAGGCATGGTTACTAGCGGCGATAAATCAGTAGGGTTAAAAGATGCTACTGATATAGGTGCTATAACCATTAATGCTAGGCAGTTAAAGAATGCTAGGTCTGAAGAAGAGCAAAGACAATTAGATGCTATGAATAAAGAGTTAAGATACACCTTAGGAGAAGGTGGTGAAAAATTAATAGATGCTCTTAGTGAGAGATTTCAAGATCCAAGGAAACGGGTGGAACGTAGATTAAGACAGGAAAAGTCTAAAGAAATTTTACAGGATTTGAAAGATATAGATATAATGGATTACCAGGACCTAGTAGATGAAGATGGGGGAGAAGGACTTCAAGCCTTTATAGACAGAGGCCTAAAAGACCTGCAATCAATAGGTCAAAATGCCTCTTTTGGCCTTCAAGCAGCGAGACAACTTTCTAGATACAAGGCACAGGTTGAGGATGTTAATAAATCCAAAATAAATGCGTTAATAGCTAAAAGGAAAAGGGATGGAGGTTTAAGCTCTGCAGATCAGGAGGAGTTGCAGGTTAGGTTACACGGCACTGGAGCTGACAAAGCTAAGCAATCCTACACTAGGATAGACCTAAAGGAAGTCTTAAGACAAGAAGACAGGAGGCGGAAAAAGCGAGGGGTTAAGCTATCTCCCGAGCAAGAACAAGAAATAAGAGAAGGAGTAGATAAAGCTACTGAAGAGGTTACAGATGTATTTAGCAGAGGCACCAATTTATCTTCCATTTTAGATGAGATAGCTCAGTCAGGAGCACTTGGAGATAAGGGTAAAGAAGTAATTGAAAGATTAAAACAATCTCCAGAGTATGCTGGCTTACAAGCAGAGTACACAATGTCTTCTGCAGATGTAAGAGCAGACCCTAATAAAGCCCAAGAGAAAAAAGCAGACTTACTAAATAAGATTATAGCTGCAGGTAGAGGTATGTCGGCTAAGAATAGGCAAAAAGGAGAAAGTGAAGGACTTAAAGGATCTTTAGATTTGATTGCTACGGGCCTAAAAAACTTTAATGATCACCTTAGCAAGATAGCTATAGAAGCTGCTAAAGCTGAAGGTGTTAACATTAAACTAACCGCTTCGACCTAGGTACGAGAGGACTACTATGGCTACTTCAGAAAGACTACAAGTAAGGTACGTGTTACCTACAGGACAAGGCCTACTAACTAGTAGGTTATTAGAGTGCATATCAGATCATAAAAAAGGAAAAGACCATTCCTATGATCATTTACCAAACTACGAGATAGCAGAAGCTATTGCTGATCAGAATACTGTACTAATGGTGCAGGTTGCTGAATCAGGGACAGTAGGAGTAGACTAATGGCTGACTATTACGGAGTATATTCTCAAGTAGAGAATATGGCTGGAAATCACATAGTAAGGCCTCAAGGGCAAGGCACTATCCTCGGCGTAAAAAGTACAGGTACTAAAAACAGAAATGCCCTATCTACAGCGGATTTAGAAGCTGCTGATCTTAATGTAGCTAAAATAAGGCTAGTAAGTACTTTACCCGATAAGCAAGTAGCAGAGTCTCTAAAGAGCAAAGCTTATGTTGGGTTTATCTTAACCAGCGTACAAGAGAGCCATAGTGAGAAGCTTCAAATAATTCCCCTACCAGGAGATACTTACGCTAGCTACTTCTATGGAGCTCAACCTAGGCAGTTTAGTTTTAATGGAGTACTTCTTAATACTCAAGAAGATATGTGGAGAGATTCGTTTGAGCAACTATACGAGCAACACATAAGAGGATCTGCTGCTTCTAGAAATTTTAATATAGTACAAGTTAGCTACGGTAATAGGGTAGTGTCTGGCTGGCTAACTCAGATGAACCAACAAATAGAGGGCTCTAGTGATCTTTATAATGCTTTCTCTTTTACAGTACTAGTAAGCAGAACCGATATAATCGGAGGCGATAAAGAGCTTTACAAAAAGTACTTAACTAGTCAAGTTGGCATTCTAAACCAGTCTAACATAGAAAATGATTTCGCTATTTTAAGCTCAGAAAATTATAATGCTCTAGTAGATCCAGTTAGGTCTGGCTTTACTAAAACACCACCAAGACCTAAAAGAAGAAGAGGACGCTCTAATACTGCCCCAAGCTGTTCTTATGCTGCGTCCACTACTCAAGGCGGTAAACCTACCCTAGCAGCAGGTAAGCTAGTTAGTAATGATATAGTCTCAGGTGCTAAGTGCTCTTATGCTAATAAATTTAGGATAGAGTTAAATAAGATAAATGACGTAAAAAAAGAACTGGAGGATATGAAAAAACCCGAAAGCAAAGCTACACCGGAAGAAGTGAAAGCTAAGATAACCGAGTACAATAAGAGAGTACTAGCTTACAACACTAAATTAGACAACAAAGAAATTACGGCCCAGCTAGATGCAGAGGTAAGAGCAGCAGCTGCAATAAAATACAGGCAATCAGGCTCAGGTAAAGGAAAAACCTTTACTATACAAAGCAAAAGCGGTACCCAAGTAGTAGCAGTAACCGTAAGCAAAGCACAAGGTGAGGAACCAAAGTTCACGGTCACAAGGCCTAAAAAACAAATCGCAGACGAGGCTTTAATGGACGAGGTTGCAGCTGAAAACACTAGACGCACAAAGGCAAAAGCAAAAAAGCTAAAAACCAAACGTGATAATCGTAATGCCGCCCAAACCGCAGCTGCTTTTAATTAAAGGAAACTACTATGCTTATAAACAAATACGAACCTGCGATAATACCAACAGGCAGCCAATTAAATGAAGGCCAAATAACAGTTACACTTAGCTCTACCAGGTACTCTGCAGTGTTAGCGGTGTTCCCTAATGAATATTACATAGTAATAAATCCTACCAGCATAGAAGTACATCCAAAAATGGAGTGGGTACCTGATACCACAATACAAGTAACTATACCAACAGGCACCCACGAATTCTCTACCCCAGATGACTTTTACTATTACGCACCGGAACATGTGATGTATACTAAAGGCTTCTTAAATACAGACACTGTATGGGATAAATTAGAACAAGAAGGTTTAAGCACTCCGCTAGAGAAAGAGTTACTTAGCAACCTTTCTACTAATCTTAAAGAGTATGGGCACAAATTATCTAAATCCCTAGTAGGTAGTTTTAGGTATAATAATACCCCAGAAGATGTTAACTTAACTCTTCTAAAAGGGTTTAGACGAGCGCAGCAGTTAGCCATAATGCTGGGATTAGATTCTCTAGTAGAACTTATTTTATTCAGCCCTAGTGGCTCCCCGCAGTGGTTTAGAAAAACCCATATACCCTTCTGCTTAGAGGATAAAGTTGTTTTAGAAAAGATTAACGAACTTAAAGTAGAGACTGCTAAGCTATACGCAAGATTAATATCTGCAGGTGCTAATGTATCTTATGTAGAGGCTTTAAGCACTCACCTAAGTTCGGAGTCTAAACTTTATGAATTAGCCCAAGCACTTATCACTTATTTTTTAGCCTTAAGGTATCACCAAAATGGCGAATTTAGCTACTAGAATAGATTACAAAGTCTACATTGCCGGAGTACTAGTACCTGCTAGCGCAGTAAGGGTTAGTACACAAGTCCCTGGATTCTCCTCGGCAGAAATTAGTCTGCCAGCACACCCACTCATCTTCGGATTAGGTGAGGGCGATAGACTACAGGTCGCCATCTTTTACTTAGATACAAGTGATCCTTCAGGAGAACTGCACTGGAACTTATTATTCGAAGGCTACCTAGCAGGGGCACAGTTTGCTAGTAGTGCTATATCTAGGGAAATACAGCTAAGAGCTATATCGAACTTTGATATTTTTAATAAACTGTTCCTAGAATTTTTAGGAGGTAAAGGCAAAGGCAAACTAGGTAAACCAGATAAAAAGTTTCCAGATGAGATAACCTTAAAAGGAAACTATCCTAGAAGGTTATTTACTGAAGGGCTAAACAATAAAACTTACATAAAAAGACCTTTTGACTTTATTGGAAACATCTTCCTAGCAGCATCAGGGAGGTTCCTAGATAGAGATACCTCTAAAAAATCTTCTAAGAGCTTAGACGTGTATATAACTAAGCAATTAGATTTAGTTAAGCAGAGAAGAGACTCTATGCTAGTCAGCCTTGCTGATGATTCTAGTAAAGCAAAAGAGTACTTGGTACAAGAGCTTAAGAAAATCAAAGATGCAAACAAAAAAGAAAGTATTAAGACTCAAGAATCTGATGAAATTAATCAAAAAATAAATGCTTTTGAAGCAGATAACGAGGTTACCCAAAACCAAGTAACCGAGCTAAGAGACTTACTAGCAACCTTCGATAGACGGCATTTAAAAAGAACTGTAGAAGATAGTGTAGGTAAAAGAAATATTGCTTCTAGGTCTGTTGTTAATACTGGGTTCTTTGCTAGATACTTTAACTTAACTAAATTAGAACAGCACTTTGTAGCTAGTCCAATAATAGAAGGTATTCCCGGAGAAGATAAAAGTAAACTACCTTCAGGTATAGCACCTATATTAAGAACCTCCCGAGGTAAAAAGTATGTTAGAGCTATAGCTAGAATGACTGGTAGGAAGTACGGAGCAGCAGGATCTTCAGGAGCTTTAATAAGTAATATATTTCAAGTACTAAACTTCGAACTACTAGATGTACTTGCACCAGGTATTGTTAGTACAGATAATATAGGAGTGCCCAGTAAAGAATTCACTCCTAACTCCAACACTAATCGCATTGCTCAGCATATAACTAAGCCGGCCACTCCTTACGGAATACCGCCCAGCTGCAATGTTATATTTCCATGCATGGTAGCTAATTGGTCTATATCTAAAGATTACGGAGCAGCACCTACTAGGTATTACTATGATCGTAAAAGCCAAGGCCGAAGATTAAGTTTAAAATCTAGTAAGAAGGGTTACGGAGATCACGGCACTTATGTAGGGTACCCTGCTAAAATAACTAGGCATGCTCAAAATGCTAGTAGTTCTAGAGGATCTGACCTAGAAGTACTAGTGTTCCCAGAAGAGTATTACAGAGGTCCCAACCCTATTTTTACAGAAATAAACCCTTTACTCTATGAAATCAAGAGATTAGAGAACTCTCGTAGAATTGATGGAGTCACTAAAATACCTGCGGACTCTATTCAAAATTTAAGTGACGGAGCTATACCCGCAGATCAGCTAAACTCCTTGCAGGAAGCTCTATTAAAAGCCTCCGCCAAAGGAAACGATAGTTATGGCCTCTTTGTTAAACAGGCTCAAGTAGATTACACCACTGCAAGAACTGCTGGAACTAGTGTTGCTATCAACACAGTGTTTAACCCTAACATGGTGGCTGGGTTTAGTAGTGTTATGTTTGACTCGGAAGACTCTAACCAGCACGTAGTAGGATGTGTTAGAGCTATTACACACAATCTCTCACAAGGGTCTTCTTCTACTTCTGTAGAGCTTAGCAATGCGAGAACTTTAAAAGAAATGTTGGTAGGTATTTTAAACCAAGGGTCTAACTATATAATGCATCCGGTAGAGCCTCTAACGGAAAATAGAGAGGTGTTTCAAGTCCCTGAAGTAGCTAATTTGTATTACAAATACCTATTATATCTAGGAAGTTATGAAGGTGACTTAGCTAATACTTTGGAAAGATCCAACCAAGATAACTTAGCTTTAAAGATAATGTCTTTAGAGGCAGACTTAAAAAGCGCTAATCAAGAACTGGATAGCGTAACCGAAGAGATAGCTAGTACAGAGCAGAACCCTAATGATGAGCTTCCTACGCTTATAGATAATCAAACCACTTTAAAAAAGCTAATAAAAGACTTAGAAGAAGCTATCAAAGCCTCTAGGGCAGAGTTGGACACTTCTAAAGAAGAAGTTAACAAGAAAAAAGCCTTCGCATTAAATTGGCCTAAGTTTTTTGATATACATACTTATAATAAATCAGGTGACTTAGATAAATTATCACTCCAAGAGTTTATAGGTTCTAGTAGGACTACTAACACTGAACAAGCTTCTGAAACTTACAGAAAGTTACTGAGAGGCTTTCTTAAACCAAAAGAAGAGCTTGCTCCTTTCATGCAGAATTTAGCAGTAGCTCTTAGGTATGCTAGAAGGCCCATATGTACTCTTGAGCAGTACATAGATTTCTATAAAACAGCCCCAGATTTTATAAACCCCACTTCCCAAACTACAGGAGGAAGAGGTAGGGGTACCAGGGCTAGGAAGAGGTTTTTAGACGATGCCAATGGGGTTGCACCTTACTATGAGCTAATAAGAGAGTTTGTAGGAGGGCCTGGAGTAGAACCTGGATCTGAAATAAAAGGTATAGCAAGCAAGAAAATGGAAGGAAACACTCCTCCACAACTAGACTATAAATTATTCTACAGAACGCAAGATGACACAGGTAATGGGTTGATCAATCGCACATTTACCACTTTAAAAGAAGGTGAAACCGCTACCATCCAAGATCTACCTGACTTATCTTTAGATTACCAAGAGTTACTATTACTATATAGTGATATAATAAAAGCAGGAGGTAAATCTTAATGGCTTCAAGACACGACTACCAACAGGATATTAAAGCTTGGGATGACTGGAAACAGACCGGAAATAAAGCACAACTAAGTGTATTATTCAAAAGAATGGAGCCAGTAATACAAAAAGAAGTAAGCAGATGGTCTTCTGGCCCAGTAGCTAGGCCTGTGATAAACCTAGAAGCAAAGAAACTTAGTTTAAATGCTTTTAGAACTTTCGATCCTAATAAAGCTAGATTAAACACCCACCTTACAAACAATCTAAAAGGCTTAAGTAGGATTGTATATACACATACTAACCCCGCTAGGATGCCAGAACATCAAGTCTTAAAAATGAATACTTTCCTCACTTCTAAGAACTCCCTAGAAGAGCAGTTAGGTAGAGAACCTACTACTGTAGAGCTTAGCGAAGATCTAGCCTGGAGTCCTAGAGAAGTGGAGTCTTATCAAGGGCAGATGAGAACTGGTTACAGTACAAGCCAACCTGTGCCCGCAGGCTTTGAGAAGTATGACGCTGATAGAGCGTTCTTAGACTTTGTGTACAATGATCTTGTAGATCAAGACCAGATAGTATTCGAGCATACTACTGGGTACGGCGGAAAACGGATCTTAAGTGCGCAGGAGTTAATTGCCAAAACCGGAATGACTCAAGGCCAGATAAGTCATAGTAAACGTAGAATACGTAGGATGATCGAAGAAGCACGAGGCTTACGATGAGGGTAGAATACACTACAGTAAGAAACGAGTTAGAAGGTCTGGGTGAGTCCGAGTTTTACAGTGCAGCGTTGAGTATATTAGAATTAGACGCTATATGGGAGGGTATATCCTCTACAGGGCAAGAAACCACCTTACTACCTGATCTAGGAATCCTAGCAGATTTACTAACAACGCTAACAGCTATTAGAGATATGCTAACGTCTAGAGTTACTGACTCTGACAAGTTATTAGAAGAAGTATATACGGCTCATTCACTGTATTATAAAGTATTGAAAAAAATACGTGACTTAGAGAATTTTATAGACTTATTCACACCGGTAAAAGAGAAGAACTTTTCTAAGGAATTAAACAAAGTAGAGGTAGAGAAGGAACATTCTTCCGCTACACTTAAAATGTTAGCCCTTATAGGAGACTAGTCATGGCGCGAGATCTAACTTTTTTCCCGAAACCAACCACTTTAAAAACAGAAGAGGATTTAGAACTTCTAGTTTACAAAGCTAATTCTGTGGCTTTTGGAATAGATGGGGGTGAGAGCAGGCAGACTGCGGGAGAAATACTTAGCCATTCTAACAACTCCTTTAATAGCTTAAGTAACTTAGTTCTAAAAATATTACTAACTACCAAAGGATCCGTCCCTAGTGAAGGTAACTACGGCACCTCTCTTAATAGCCTTTTAAGAGACGCTTACAATCCGGAAACTATACTAGAAGACGTAGCACTGATATTATTAGATACTGAAGTTCAAGTAAAAGAATTACAAGTTAGAGATACTAATCTAGGTCCTGAGGCTAGGCTTAAGCAAATAAACACAGTAGACGTAAGCCTACTAACAAGTGGTAGCTTAAGTATCGTGATAGCTTTAGAAAATGAAAAAGGCCAAACTAATCTACTAGCTTTAGGAGAGGAGTAAGAATTGTTTAATACTCAACTAGTAAAACAATCCGATGTAAATAGAGTTACAGCTGCTTTAAGAAGTGTGCTTAGAACAGAGTTTCCGGACGTAAATACGGAGGAAGGTAGTAATGTAGGTGATCTCTTACTTCGCCCTATGGGCTACTTAGCGGCTTTGCTAAAAGCTCAAGCAGATGACGTAAGGAGCAGGCTTAGTCTCCAAGGTATAAAAGATAGCAGAGTCACAGACTCTTTTACTATGCTGCAAGATCTGGCGAGTAATTTTTTAGTATTTCCTAAAGATGCAGTGCCTGCAAAAGGAGTAGTCACCTTTAAATTTACTAATAATGTATCGAGAACTATTCCTAGTAATATTCTACTCACTAGAGGCGATGATACTGTAGTGGTAAAACCCTTTGATACAACTAGTAATATAACGATCACAAGCAGCGATTATGTAGAGATAGAGGAAGAGGGAACGACGTTCTATCTGTATACAGAATTATTTGAAAGCGTTAATACTCAAGATGACCTAGAAATCATTGCAGGCACATTCCAATCTAGCACTACTATAGCTAACCTAGATAGCATCTTTAACACCTCTAACTTTATAAGACAATCCCCTTCGGAGTTCAGAGAATCTTCCTTAGAAAGACGAATAGCCTTAGCTCTTACAGCCAGGACATTTATCACTGATAGAGGCATTCGAGCTGTACTAGAAGAAGAAGGTATAACCAATCTAAAAGGATCTATTGGCATAGGTGCTGGAGATCCTGAGATGCAGCGGGATATTATACCTAGCAGTTTATCCAGCACAGAGTTCCATAGTTTGGGTATGGTTAATGTTGTTCTAAAAACTAATTTAGAAGAAGCACAGTACGCACTAACAGACGCTAACCTACCTAATAAACCTATAGTAGCCAGTATGGCTTTAACTAGGTCAGGCACGAATCTAAGTGTGGTAAGCCTTTGGGATTACAGCACTACTCAGAAAGTTAAGGTAACTCGTTTATATAACACTTCAGGAAATACTACTTGTTCGGCGGCTTTGGTAGACATCAACACTACTCTAGGAGCTACTGAAGTTAGTCTAACTATTTCGGATAGTAGCCTAGCGTTTAAAAATGGAGTAGCTTCTGCAGGTAAGTTTACTATGTCTGTGGGCTCAGGTCAGAGTTTACCTACAACAGGGTTATTTAAGGTAGATAATAATCTAGAAGTAGTTCAACAACTGATAAGCAGTAATGAGTATGCTACACTAGCTAATAATACTCTGGCTATAAGTGCAAACTTGGTTCAAGTATTTATACCCCTAATATCTGTCAAACTAGCTACAGGTATAGATAGCTCAGCTATTTCCACCGCAGATATAAAATCTAGGTTAGGTAGTATAATTAATACCTGGGCCGAAGACCAAGCTATCAGCTTGATCGACCTACTAACACCCTTATCAGTAGCACTAGCGGGCATAGCAACTAGTATAGAGTTTACTAATGGTATAGACTACCTACTCTACCTACCTAATGGCAAAGAGATTCTTTACTCTAGTCCTAACCAACTAAGCGTAGAGGATGTAACTAAGCAAAAAGTCGCCAATACAACTACCTCAGATTACTTAAAATCCTTACAAGTGTCTGATAGGGTACTGTCCTACTTTATAGAATCTGAGGATATTACAGTCGAGGTAAGTTAATGTTTAATGACAGTGTATTACTAAAGACCTTACCAGAGCTTTGGCAAAATAGCTTTGAAGATAAGAGTATCATTAAAAGCTTGTACAGAGTCTTAGGAGACCTTGTATCAGATAACTATAAGGACGTTACCAAAGAGTTAGCATCCCTGTCTTTGGATTATACTGAAGAAAATAACCTAAGTACTTGGCAGGCCTTGGAAATTAGCTTAGGCGAGAAGTTGGAGCTAATAAGCCCCGATGGAACTAGCTTTATTACTATATACCCGATAGAGAATACAGACCCCTATTTAATTTCCTGTGCTCGAATATACCCTAGCTGCACCCTAGAAACAGATGTCTACCTAGAGACTGGGAAAGATTACGAAATACTATTTAAAGATAGTGATAGTATTAGAGCTATAAATGCTCGATTTAAAAGAGAGCACTATTTTTCTAAGCATGAGTATTTTCTCGTACTAAAAAATAACGACCCTTTAGTAGAGGGTACATGGCAAAAAGAGCCGGTTATTACAACAACCGAGTTTACGGTAGGGTTTACTATTGCTGAAAGTAGCCTTACCGCTAACGACGTGTCTGCTTTAGCGGACGATAAGGTTGTAGATATCGAGGTAGAAGGAGCATCTTTTAGAGCAAACATCTATACAAAGGTTTTAGTGCAAGGTACTTACGAAATACTACTAGAACCTTCTAGTACAAGTAATTTATTAGACGGTTTAGCTACGATAACACTTAGTACTGGAACTTCGTTTAGGACAAAGATAGATCGATCAGCTCCCATAGAGAATACTATAAGCAGGTTGTGGGCTTACAGTAGCTCTGTTGATCATTTAGAGTTATTTAAAAGGTTTGGATGGTTATTAGACTTAAATAGCAGCATTCTTAGCACTCGTAACTACAAAAATATCCTATCCGAGTTTAGGCGATCTAGCTTAAAAGGGTTGTCTAAAAAGTCTTTAGAAAAATTAATAAGTTTTTTATTACAAGGAGATACTGTAGTAAACAGCTTTGACGAAGATAACATCGTATTCTTAAACTTAGTAACCAGCGTTCTTAGGACTAATTTAGAAGAGTACCCTGTTAATTCTTCGGCGTACTTTAGTGAGTTAATAGTATCTTCTACACCTAAAGTAATTACTAAATTCGGTAGTTTCTTAAAAGAAAACACTTTTTACCTAACTATACCTTTGTATAAAGATTTGATACATAGTTCTATAGCCTCTGGTAAAGTAGTGGAACTAAGGTCCACTTCTGCTAAGTTAGGTAACTTAGTACTTTCTACTAGTAGTGGTAAGTTTTTAGGTGTGAAAGAAAGCACTTATTCAAGTAACTTATCTAGTTGTGTAATACGAGTAGCTGGCTCGGATATAGTTTTACCTAATAACACTCTCTTTACTCAAGAAGAATTACCTAGCTCTCCTGGTTATTTAGAGGACGAGCTGATTAATACTTTTGTAAGTATTAAAGATATTGGAGATGGAGATAATTGGTGGCATAATGAGGGCTTAGTAATACCCAATTCCGTGTGGAAGGTAGATTCTGAATCTAGGAGCAGAGTTACTTTAGATACGTGGGAGTTTACAATAGGAAGTATGCCGAAGCATCGTATAGGCGATTATGCTTTAGCGATACCTACAGCTTCGGGTACAGTAACCAATGATACTTCTTATAAGCTCATGAGAGACTTCCTTAGCAATAAGGCTACTAGCATATCCTACTTACAAACCTCCATAAGAAACACAGATATAAGTTTAGGTCAGTGTGTAGATATACTAGAGCCCCTAATTAGCCTATCTAACTTACTATTTTTAACAAATATAAATCCTTTAGTAGAGTACGTAGAACTACCTACCGAGTCTGTAGGTATGGTGGTAACCACCACCCCTAGTTCCTTACCTGAACAGATAAATAGTGCTCAGAATACGGGTATAGGTAACTCCGACATACTTGCGTATATTACCCTACAAAACTCCTCTCACGGAGTAACTACCGGCACTAGCAGCATCTCTATAAGTGGAGAATCAGCTACCTGCTTAGCGGTAGCTGGAGCCACCTTAGTTTTAAGTCTGGGTAGCACAGGAATTAGTAGTGCTTTAAACTTAACTATGTTACAAGTAGGCTCTAGCTCTTTTATTATACAGTCAGGTTTTTTGACTAATGTAATCGGGGCTAATCAACCTTCTAGAGCAATGGTAGTAGGAAATTCGTACCCAGAATATCCAAGGTACTTCCCTATAGGATCATCTACTATTAGTCAAAACTTATTTATAGAGGTAATTTAATGAAATCAACTATTTCACCTATTAAAGGTCACGTAAAAGTAGAGGTTATAGAACCATCTGGGCAATCTAAAACCGTAGTAGACAAAAAGAATACCTTAGTAAAAGAAGCGCCTAAAGTTATACTAGGACAACTGGTAGCCCCTACCCTTCTTTCTTCTAATACTACGTTCCCTAAAACAGATGCCTCAAGGCCTGACATTATAGCCTATGCAGCAGGGCCCCAAAATAACAATTCTATTGGGTACATGAAGTTTGGGTACTACACGGACAGCGAGTCAGTAACTAGTGTTACTGTAGCTGCCACAGACTCTACCATGGGTTCGGCAAGCGATCATGTAATAACTGAAGTTATAGATAGCTCTACTATACAAGAGTATTCGGTACAGTTTGTATGCGAGTTTGCAGTTACAACAAGCACCGCTACTAACAACTACATAGAAGCAGGCTTATTCACTGTTGGAGCTAATTATGATACAGGAACATCTGCGCTCCTAGCGCCTAGTGCAGGCACTTTTAATAGTGCTTCCTTACGGATGTTAGCACATCAATCACACACAGCGGTACAAGCTAGCTCTGGAAGCACAATTAGATATACCTGGACACTAACAATGCAAGAGCCTAGTTAAGGAGACTATTATGGCAATCAACTATTCTAGCGTAACATATATAACCAACGGTCAAGCAATCACTGCTAACAATCTAAACGCTCCTTCAGTAGATTTAGCTACGAGGACTGTAGAAGTTCAAAGAAACTCTCTATACGAAGATTTCTTAGAAAATTACAGTAACAGCGTAGAGGTTCAGTTATTACCTTTAATAAGTTCTGCGCAAGATGCTAGCTATATAACCATCACTTCACACCTAGAAGATTTAGGTAGTGGAAATTTTTTAAAGTCGTACTCTTTTACACTAACAGATGCAGTACTTAGTGTGTACTCAGATAAATTTCCGGGATCTAGGTACATAGTTCAAGATGCTAATATAGCTAGCCACTTTAGCAGTTTTCCTATGTCTCCTCCTTCAGGAACCTACGCAAACTCAGTTCAATTACATGTGCCTGGGGATGGGTTATATCTAAAAAGACCTACTAAATACACTTCTAGTGTCACAGATAGTGGCAGCCACGCAGAATCTGTACTACCAAACACAGAGGCAAGCTCTTCAGGCAGGACTTATGTAGACGCTAACCAAAATCTAGGAAGCAGTATAGTTAAACTTCCTCTTAGGAATAAAGTTACGTTAGCAAGTTCGGGCTACAGCACGGCAGCAGCTTTCCTAAGTGCAGTAAATACAGCTACTTGGAATTCAGGCAGTGCTATAGCTAACCTAAGTGCTACTGTTAATAGCAGCAATGTTTTAAGCATTACCGACGGGTCAGACACCTATACATTGTATATAACAGGACTACAGAACGCTAAAGCACAGGTCTCTAAAGTTTACATTGAGAATACTCACCTCGTACTAGAAGTATCTGAGACTACGGCACCTATCTACCACCAAATAGCTAATGCAGCATGTACTAACATAGGCCTTAAACTATATGCAGCTAATGGCATGACTGCTTATACTAATACTTCTATAATCAATCAAAGTAGTGCGCAGTATTCAGTAGGGTTAGTAGACCTAGATAGTTCTCATATGTATATACCTTTAGCTAGACTAACTGAAACTAGTTTGATAGTAGGTAACAGAGAATTTTCTTTACTAAGAAACTATATTTCAAACAACTCAGATTACAGCTCAAGTCAAGAGCTATTTGACTTGCATGGAGCACCTATAGAGTATCTTGATACTAGTTTAAGTAGCGCTGCTTCTAAATCTTACAAAGTAGATTTAAGAAGTGAGTTACCTATACCTAAAGGTAAGGTAACCTTAGGTAAGAGATCTACTATAGTAGGTGGGGTTTTAAAATGCGACTTTTCTAGAGACGCAGAATTGTTGCGTCTTTTAGAATTTAGCCAAGGATTGGCTTTAAATATACTAGAGATAAGAATAGTCGTTCTTACAGCCATTACGACAGCTAGTTCTGCTTCGGGATTTAGAGTACAGAATCTTTTAAAAGCTCGGAATAGTTCTAACAGTACTTTAAATCATTTGTTCATGGCAGATTCTGGTGTAGACTACGTAGCTATACCCGGTGATTCCTTAGGTACGGTATTGAATGAACTCAGCCTAAGTTCCACAGGTGGAACTCTATCAAGCACTTTAGCCAATACTATAGCTACACGTAATACCGAGTGTTATGTTAATATCTTTGAGGATAGCGGTTCAGGAAGTAATGCCATCACTGGAGGGGAAGTTTACGTAGAACTAGATTTGCTTGTTTAATACCTGCTTTATATCTTTAGAATGTTTTGCACCTACTTTTTTCCTAACCTCCAACGCCGTTCGAGTAAGAACCTCTGGAGGTAGCAGTAAGTCTTTACACAATAAAGCTGCACCCCAACTATCGCATATATCAGAATTTGTAGAAGGGCAGCCTTGTTTACCAGCGGACTTGATCATATCCTCTTTAGACGCAGATCCTTTACCAGCTAAAAAAAGCTTTAGTTGTGTAGGAGGAACCGAGATACTGAATATACCTAGCTCTATCAAAGTCAATTTTATAACACCCAGGACTTCACCTAGTATAAACTCTTTATGAATTGAGCCGTAAGAAGGAGCCTCCATAACCCCCATAAAAATAAGTTTACCTTCCAAAAAACTCTTTAACTCAGTATGTATATACTGTAATCTTTCTGCGTCTCTTCTTTTACCCGGCCTAATAAGGAAGGTTTCTGAAGAGTTACTTCCTATTAAACTTACGCCAGTAGCTGTTGCGCTAGGATCTATACCAAGAAAGAAGGTGTCCATTTGAGCTCCCAAGTATCTGCTGATTTATACTTTAATACTGAGGTTAACTCCTCTGGAGAATATATAATCTCTATGGAGATAGTTAATCCTAATAAAGTACAAAAAGAATTATTTGTTGTTACTAGAGCAGACCCAACATCTGCTAAAGTAGAATTTAATAGAGTAGCTTCTATAAACGATCTTTTAAATCTAAAAAAGACTGGAGTTTCCGAAGCTAGAACTTACTTGACCGATTCGGTGACTATTAAAACTAAAAGCATATCTCTAGTCAAGGACTACAGAGATACTATACCTAAAGTTTTACAGGACCTAATTAATGACATAGGGAAGGATGCTCTTACGCTTATAGGTAAAGAAGAAACTATATCCGTGGAGTACGAAGATGAGTAACTCATACAATATTACTAAAGTAGTTAACTTTACTGAAATTACTACCGACAATTTTTATTGGACCCTAACTGCAACTATTAATTCAGGCACTAATATATCTACAAAACCATTCTTAATAGAGGCCTTTGTACCTGCCAACACAGCGGTGACAGACTCGTCTATAGAAGAGAGGTTTATAAGATCCCTTCTAAATACGGAAATTGGCGGATACCCACCAAAAGCTGATATACAGACATCCGGATTAGCCCGCTGGGTAACTTATAGATCTAATACTTTTACTAATAAGTTCTACACCTATAAAGCTTTGGAAGCTGCTATTAATTCTTTAGATGCTATTTTAAAAGCTAACATAGGTTCTTACTCTCCTGAGGATATACAACCCTTCAAAGCCAAGATTAAAAATCTAACTTATAGTAGCTTAGGCAAAGACTCTTCAGGACGCTTGAGAGTGTATGAAGGAGATACCCTAGCTATAAGCTTTTCAGGAGGTAGTGGGGAAGTATCTGTTACTTGTGCAGACTTAACTTTAATAAGCTTACAATCTGGCCTACACCCTAAGGCTAATTCTAGATTGTTTCGAATACCTGTAGTTTCTGCAGCTACTAACTCGGCTTTAGTTATTACGGATTCTAACACTACCTCTAGTGCTAGCTTCCCTATTAGCATACTAAAGCCAGAAGTATTCGGTACTAAAACAGAGGATATAAAATGAGTTCTAATAATCCAGTTTTTATAACACAGTCCCGAGGGGGCTTAGCAGATGCTGAGGCCACTACAGGCGTATCATACCAAATAAAGACTATAGTGCACTCCAACCCGGAGTATACGGGCGATCAGCTAGATAAAACCTACTTATTAAACTTATTTGTTTATAACATTGTAGATCCAGCAGACCCTTCTCAAGATACTTTTGATCATTATGCTACTATAGCCGACTTAGACCTACTTCCTACTGCCAGAGATCAGGCTATAACGCAAGGCTTATCTCAATATAGAGACAATGTTAATTTCCTTAAATTCGATAATTTAAGTGTAGCTACAACCGCAGCTCAAGTTGTTAGGGATACCCTTAATAATCTGGTAAGCACTTATTTACGAGTAAAGGCGGACTTTACCGGAGCCTCTACACATTACTTCCCCTACAACGTAGAAATAGAAACTTTACGTACGGAGTACATAGACGCGTACACTACAGCTAGAGACGCTAGAGTAGTCTCAGAGCAGGAACAAGATACTTCACAACAAGCTTATAATGCTGCTCAAAAAGAAAACGAAGTGGTGCTAGACGCTAAAACTAAAATCTGTGAGCTGTACGACTTCACCTCTAAAGTACAAACCCTATCCTCACTTGTGCCAGCAAAATACAAAGAAACTTTGAAAGCATTAATAACTGAATTTAAAGCAGATACTGAGTATAATACATCCTACGATGCAGCTATGACGGCACTAGAGAACTATATAGATGACGCTTCTAACTATGTGTTCGATTCTTCTTGGGCCAATGCAATGACAGCAACTAATGCAGGAACAGGGTTGTCACTAATAGCTCTTATTATTCAGCTTAATGCTTTAGCGCAAAGTTACTGTGCAACCTACACAACTAAACTAAATACCTCGGACCTAAATAAAAGCTCTGCACTTGAGGATCTGAATGAGAAGCAAGCTTCCAAAGAAGCCGCTTCTACAATCGAACAGAGCGCGTTAGCTACTTTAAGTACTTACTGCCCTAACCTTGATCCTTCGAGTCTTTAAGGTAAGTAGAGTACTTAGTTAGTAGATTAATAGTTCCGAGCAGGTAGTAGCGTACTTTATAAGTAACCCCATCATTCTGCAATAGGCCACGTACCATAGTATCCAAGGTATCTACTATTTTTATAGCAGTATCCCATTCACCCAGTACCTCACATACCTTCAAAAAATTGTTTAGCTTCTCCCCCCGCTGACCGCCATAAGGCCCGGCTGGCCCGTCTTTGGAGTGTCGCAAGACTATTTGATTAGTAATGTAGGCAAATATTTTTAGGTGCTTAGGGGTGTACCTAGATGAGAATAGTTCCTTCGCAGGTATAAATCCACCTAAACCCAGTATTTTAGTTTCCATTTTTTCGTATTTGTGAGCATTTAGCAGCGAGTCTACCGAAGAGAAGTTGGATAACCATGTAGCGTCGTCCACTTCCATATCATTACGGATAGCTGCATGGGTTAGTACTAAAGCCCTATGGTATAATTGCTCTAAGGAAACTGTCTCCCCGGTAATCGTATCAGTTACACTTATATCTAAGTACTTTTTAGAGTTGTGCAAATAATCATATCCTCTAGAAGCATCTGAATCGTACAGTTCTAAAGCAGTGGCATCTAGATTCCCTGAGTATACGGTAGTAGTATCCATATTTTGAATAGCTAGAAAAATATTAGAGTGAAACTTAAACTCAGTAGAAGCAAGTAGTATCCTAAACATTTTATCTACACACGAAGAAGGCTGTAAACCAGAACTTCCAAGCCTATCTAGACGGACATGTAGGCTATTATTAAGTGTATGATATAATAAAGTGCTCAATACTTTCCGAAAGTTCACTAAAGTTAGTTCCCTAGACTGTTCCAGGATTTGATAGTAATGCTTAGCAGCATTGCTACGTTTAGGGTATTCTGAAGGTTCTGGAAATTCTAAGCAATCTCTAGAGAACCTATATAACCAGGTGCAAATACCACTAATGTAGCTAGACCATTTAGATCTAGTGTACTCCAAGTGCCTATGATTAGACTCCTGTACTAATCTTTGTATAACCCTCTCATTACGGTTACATACTGCTTGAGGAGTAGACATAAAGAAGTCATATATAAGATCGCCACTTGATAATACTTTCTTTGCTTTTAAATCTACTGAAAACTTAGTAAAATCGTAGAATCTAGTTATTGAAGAAATTCTATCAGGCTCTAGCTCAGACTCTGGAAATAATTCTTCCGGATCTTTAAGAGGTTTAAAATTACTACAGTAAAATTTAGTAGCGATATGCCTAGCTTTCTTAATAGCTAGGTGCAAAAGATACATATCATAAGGACAAGGAGTGTCCTGTTTCACATGGTCGCCTTTGTAAATGATGCTCCTAAACATATGGTGTTCATAGTCTTGTAGACTACTCTTTCTACCCATAAGAGTTAACTTCGAGACCCTAGCATCACTCTCGAAATTCATTATAGGTATTTTCAAAGCCAGTTTAGAATCCGCTAGGTGGTACATCAAATTTAAGCACTGAGCATAGCAAGCACGCTCTAAAGACCCTTCATAACTGTTAGAAAATCTTAAGGTTAGGAAGTCTTCGATATCAAGGCATTCATACACTATGAATGGTAAGGGACAGTCTATAGTCCTAGGATCGTATTGTATATCTAGAACCTCACACACGAGTTTTCTGAGACCCGATAGGCCAGACCCGAGTAATTCGAACCAAGCACTACTAGCCTCTTTAGACCCTAAGGTAAAGCAATTAAGCCCTATAGGATTACGAGTAATACCTATAAAAGCTCTCAAGTTTTTACGGCTAATGCTGCTAGGGATCCTAGTTTCTGTTGTAAGGAATAGGTTACCTAGGTAATCAACTCCGGTTTTACGATACCGATCGTAACTAAAATAAGTAGATTTAAGTTGTAGTAAGTTAGATTTTTTAGGATCTGGCTCTAGAAGAGTAAAGTAATCTTGACTTTCCTCAGAGTCTGCTAGGCAATTATGTTCGCCCATATTAACCCTGTCTAGTATAGAGTCCACATAAAAATGGGTTTCTAGATGGTCATAATCTACTCTATGTAGAGAATTCATAGGACTATCTCGGCACACCAATAAAAGACTGGTAAATTCTTGGTAGGGCTCTACAATGGCCACAGTACCTTCAGGAGTAATTCCAAAAGCTATGAGGCAATCTTGTAGGAAATCTACATCTAGTTGCATTATTTTAGTCGTCTCCTAGTATTACCAGCTACCTTAGTCACGTTAAATAACTCTAGTAGCTCTTTTGTGGTTATTTGTACAGGTATCTGCATTGCCACCAAATCTTGCCCAACCCCTTCATGATCAGCAAAAAGTGTGCATTCCAGTACTGCTAGGCCTGTCAGTTCGTGCTGGCTTAGATCTATGGAGGTTACCTCCACTAAAGTACTTGGTACCTTAGTAACTATCTGGCTTAGTTTTATTTTCATTAATAAATGTTTTCCCTTCGGGACATTGGGTTTAGGTTAGGTATAGAGGCTATGGCTACTCGTTTAGGCCAACTTACTTCTAGCAAGTATTTTATAAACGTAGTAATAAAGGTTAGCAGTAGCTCTTCAGAGGTTTCTTCTTTATAGTTTGCAAGAAACTTGTCGCTAGGGATGTGGATATATCCGAAACTTATAGGGAGTATGCTTTTACGCATACCAAAAGGCCCTGTTCTCATTACCTGCGTAGGCAGCAGTAAATTACTCATTACCTTTATAAGGTATAACAAGGAAAGGTCCGCATCTTTAGACCACTTAGAGGCTCTTACAGGCCCTTCGTTAAGCCCTTCATATAAACTGCAGAAATCCTTAACATCTAACCATTGATAGTGAGATGTTTTTGTAACCCTTCGATTGATGGGTAGGTCTACAGCATATCTGGTCGGTATTATAACGGCCCAAGAAGATGTGGTATCCTCATAAACGTCTCTAAACTCTTCAAGACCGGAAGTATCCATTAGTAATTGGGTTAGCTCTTGTAAGTAAGTTTGCTTACCGTAATAGCCGCCGTAATAAGAGAAGTGGGACGTGGAATCGTTTATACCTGATAACTCTAGTATCCTTATAAAACTAGTAGGTACTAGGTAGAATCCAAAAAAGTACTTCTCATTAGCTCTAAGAATCCTCATTGCTTTCCTTGCGTGCTTAGAAAGCTTAACATTAGCCACTTCTCTAAGTTGCTTTAAACGCTCTTCCCCACTGCCTTTAAAGCGTCTAGCTGCACGTATATTATGTACTGCTATACCAAAACTAGCCTCTAACAATTTAGGTATATCAGACTTGTACACGGATCTAGTAGCGCCTAGACAGTCTTCTTCTAGGTTAATATTGCCATGATAGTGCCTGCCTAGATCCATAGTATTAATACCTAGAGAATTGCAGCTATCTTGGAACACGCAATTAGCGCACTCGTCTTTGCGATAATTAGCTACTTGTTTGAGTCTAGTGCGATACCCTAGAAAACCCTCTATGGCGCTAGGAAGGTGGCTCTCTTTAGAATCTCCTACGGTAAGTCCTAGTAGGAACTGCTCTGTACTACGGGGAGTTCCTTGGTAGTATGTGGAACTCGAAGTTAGTTTATAAGCTTGATCAGCTATAAAAGAATGTACTCCCAGTGGAACAAATACCACGGGTAACTTGCGGCTAATTTTCTTACCTGTGGAATTTATTTTATTTTTGGGGAGTCTAACCCCATAATCCACTTGATTGTGGGTTAGTTCCGGAATACAGTTAGCGTTGCTAGGGCAAGTAAGGCAGCCTCCTAAATGTAGGCTGTAATGCTCGTAGCAATTACGAGCAAATTCTTCTACCAGGTTTACAAAGTGAACTTCGTCATCCAAGGCGTAGGCGAGTTGAATCTCATTGGATATTTTCGAGAAAAAACTTAGCCCTATGTTTTCAGGTAGGAAAGGACTTAGTAAAGTGAATTCGCTAAAATCACCCGACCTTAGTTTATTTAAAAACCTAGAATCGACCTCCAGCCTATTAAATAACCTATCCTCTATCTCATCAGCATCTTTAGATATAAAGGCTGCTAAGTTCCAAGCTTGGTTAACATCTTTTACCCTACGCTTGTTCCAGTGATTGAAGTTTAGACTAGTACCTAGAATCGTGCCGAATAGCTTTGAGTAAATAGCATAAGAAGCCCCATCAATAACATATACCTCAGGCCATTCCTGTAGTAACTCTAAAACTATCCGACGCACTGTAGAGGAGTTCTTAGAAGTTAACGCTAAACAGGAGGAGAAGTTTAGACTACCCCCTAACGTGGCTTCGGCGCTTCTCCAGCCAGGGCCTTCTTCTACAGTCGAAAACCACTCTTCTCGGTCTTCTCTGAAAGTGGCCCATATAGGTAGCTCATCAAATCCTTCCCAATCCTTATAACTAGGTTCACTAAGTCTGGTGTGGATCAAGTAGTTTTTAGACAATATAAGTCTCCTTTATTTCGTTCAATCTAGTTTCTATTAGTGTTAGCCTTGTAGGCGCTAGGTATGGTTTCCAATAGTTCAACTTACCCTCTAAGCATCTAACCAAGGATTCCGCATCTTCTACACCGAAATAACTAAAAGCAGTCTTCAGCTCTATACCAGTTAACCCTAAGGCTAACTTATGTAGTACAGCCTTAAGAGTAAGCCAAGCTTTCTTAGTCATATTGGGTCTTTCATTACATACAAAACCAAGGGCTTTTTGCTGCTTGTAGTAGGGCAGTATTTTTCTTTTGTGGCATCGCCATCCTAAGCTGGCTGATATGTCATTTAGCTTAGAAAGTACTTCAACACCGCTCTTACGATTAGTATCGAATCCTAGGTACACATTATCGGAATACCTAGTATATTTAGCATCCGGAAATTTTTTAAGTATTATAGGGTCTAATAGGTGCTCACATACTCGATTACTTAATAACGGAGATATAACTGAGCCTTGAGGCAAGAAACTTCTACCTCTATCGGTTATGCAGGCTAGGCGGGAAATTAAGTAAGCTACCCTATCCGTAAATCCATGATGTACCAAGGTTGCCTTTACCTGAGTAAGCCGTACACTATGGAAGTGATTTACAAAATCCGCGGTAATCAATAATTTATGCCCTACTAGCCTATTAGCAGCTACGTCTATACCTACACCTCGTTCATAGGCATAAGATCCTCCGGTACTTGGGATAACATCTTCTAAGTAGGTTTTTAACTTAGAGTGGATCTGCTTTAAAGACTTAGAGACTTTAAATACTTGTCTAGAAGTTCTCCCTTTAGGTACACGAACTTCTTTAAATAAATAATGGTCTCTATAATCCTCTCTACAAGCTCTAGCTAACCATATGAGTTTTTTATACGATACTCCAACAAGGTTAGCTAGGAGTCTAGGTGTTATCATATATTCACTCCTTCATTACATAGAGAACACCCTAAGGCGCACTCGTTGTTTAGATGCATTAGTTGATAGTTGCACTCATTTAGCACATTTCTGAGTGTGAACATCTCCTCGCCACCAGTACCTTCTTCACTACAAAGTAGGCTAGTACTAGAGCAGGTATACAGGAAGTTGAACATTGATCCGAATAGGTTCATGGAGTTGATCCTCTTAGGACCTACCATGGCTTCGGGAGCCTTGGTTATAACATACTCGGTGTTTACCCCCCCAGGTAAGGCCTCTAAGCGAAAAGGTTCTTGTATAGCTAGCGCTAAATAAGTTTCGGATATATCCCAAGATACCCCTACCCTCTGTGTTATTGCGGAAAATAAATCCAAACCTTCCACAGCAGCATCTAGATTCTCGTGAGATACGTTAGAGTACTTATCTACAATGAAGCGACTTCCATATAAGGTTAAATTATCCAACATATCTTGTTGGGTTTCAAATAGTATAAAGGTACTTGTTGTAACGTTAGTAGTACTACCCGGCACTATAACTGAATACTTTGATCTAATTAGTATATCAAATGTTATAGCAGTAGGGCTTAGTAGGAAGATACCTGATAGCAATTGCTCTAAAGGTACCGGTAGTGCTCTAGAGTACTCAGGCATTATCTTTTATATGTATGTAATTACCGTATTTTGCGGAACCCGATTTAGATTTGTCAGGCGATTTGTAGGGGTATTTACCAGGTATTTTCCCTCTAGATGAGATTAACCATAATACCTTGTTTTCCTTTATTCGATACTTTTCGGAGGGGAGACTACATTCCCCGTCTGTTGCGTATATCAGTAAATCAACTTCCCTAGGAGGGTACACCTTAACCACCTTTTTGCCCCCCTCTCCTTCTTTAACATCAAGCCAAGGTTTTCTCTCGGAGATCCAGCGGAATACTGGATTGAAACAAGTACCTCCCCGGCCTTTTACATCCCGATCTATAGATTTAGTCAGTTCGTAAACCTTAACTATAGCAGTATCACACTCAACCACAGTAACTTTTACCCCCTCGTTTGTCGCTAGTAGGGCCTTAAGCTCTGCAAAAATTTCTTGTATCTCAGTATTAGAAACGCTAGCTGAAGTATCTATCGCAAAAACGATTTCGTAGGTAGGATTAGCAACACAGCCAGGAAAAGGACTAGTTCTTAGGCCTCTCATTCTTGTGAAATTTCTCTTAGGGCGACCCATACTTCGGTCACGTCTAAAAGGTTCTGCGCTAGTAGTGTACCTTTTAAGTAGTCTACGCCAGTTAATTTCAGGATCTTTAGTAACCTCTTCTACCCAAGCTATTATATTACCTGCCACAGTGCCTCTGGATTTAGAAGGTAGGTTTTGGGCAGCATCTACCATAACTCTTTTAAATCGTCTATTAAGTGCCTCAGAAATTTCATCTATAGTCTTATCACTATCGCCTATAGCAGTCTCAGCTTCCTGAAGAACTTGCTCTTTGGATATACCTGCCCCAGCCATTAGCTCCTCTAACTGTTCTTCAGTCATCCTATCTAGCGCTTTGGAAATACTTCTTGAACTTGAGCCTTCTCCAGAAGCCTCTCCTCCACCCCCACTTCCTTGGGAAGAGTTCGAATCTCCTTGTTGGGGAGGGGCTAGCATAGAATTATCTCCACCTGCCCGTTTTAGTAATTCTTTAGTATACCACTCCATTGATCTTAGGCTAGGCAAACCCGCGTCACTAGGGTGTATACCTGCATATGTTCCCATAGCCTCTCCCTCAAATAACTGCTCGGATGTAGGATTTTCTATAGGACGGCCAACTCGACATTTTAGTTCTCGTAGAGAAAACATTTTGAACCTGTCAATTAGCCAAGAGTTCAAAGCGTAATCAGCGGCTACGTGCATAACCGCAGAGATTTTGACTAGTTTATCTACATCATGCTTGTAGTTCTCACGAACCTGCATAATTCTAGTAGTATGGCACAAAGCAGCATGGCCCAATTCATGGGCGATTACAATACCAGCTCCTAACTCGTCTAACTCCTGCACCATGACAGGGCTGTAGCGCATTACGTAGTGACCATTCTCCACCGCCATACTGAAAGTAGGTGTTTTAGTGCACTCAAACGTTCGCATACCTGATAGGATCTCCACAAAGAATCCAAACCTACCTAGAGGCGAGTTGCGTACCATAAGCTTTGCTAGGTAGTTGCTGAGGTTTTTCTCTATTTGTATAATTCTAGGAACGCCCGCTAACGCGTTACTAATCGCTGATCTTCTTCTTCGTTTCATAAAGGATACCTCCATATGATTGATCAAAATAATGATGTGACATTCAGCCACTTGAAAAATATATTAGAGGACATTCCTCAGATACGAGAGCACATCAAGGAGGCTCAAGTAGGCGAGGATGTCCGTGATAGGACCAGTAGCAGTGCTTTTGCAGATACCTATAATAAAAGGTTCCCTTTAGCTTCAAAAGCAGACGCAATACTGTCAAAGGCTTATGCCACAAAAGTCGCAAATCTTGCGCCTGAGGTTATGGATAAAATTGACGTAGCTTTAAAAATTTATGATGTTTCTGAAGATTTATTTAAATCAGAAAAAGTAGCCTACGCCCCAGAAGAACCTCAATACCTAGTAGCTTCTCAAAGTAAATTACCTATCTACAGTAGTACTCAAACCAAAGTCGCCGAGTACCACCTTAGTAAGCATATACACAAATTAAAGCCAAGTACTCTAGGAGATGCGGCTGTTAAACTGGTTAAGCATGCCTCCAGCAGAGGAGAGGAAGTTTCCTTAGATACCCTTAAATACGCTGGCTTAGTTCAAACAGATATATCCGAGGCTAGTAATTGGATAGAAGCTAGAGCTTACAAAGCGGAAGACCCTAAACACACAGAAGCTTACACTAAGTTGTCTAGCATAGTCTCTAACCTAGATAACACTACCAGTAGGGATCAGTTAATAAAAATCGCTAACACACTAGAGAATCTAGACTCCCTAAGCGGCTTAGATAAGTACTACCACCGTAATCTACCTGATTCAATTAGCACTATATTTAATACTAAAACTGCGATGGCACCTTCTGTAGAAATGGCAGGTAAGCAAATAGGTCTTGAAAAACTATTAGCTATTGACCCTTCTGTGTATGGTGATATACTAGGATCCGATATAGTAGAAGAAATCACCGAAAATGGCGAGATAGATAGCCAAAAATTAATTGAGGTTTTTGAAACTCTACCTGCCGATATGAAACAATTACTAGTGGAGAAGCTATCTTTATGATCGGTTCTGTTAAGGAAACCTATAACAACGAGGCTAAGGCTAAAGAACTTTTGGCAAGCAAAGATTTTATACCAGCTTCAGCCCTCTTAATAGCTGCGGACATAGTTACTAGCGGCAGTTGCTTTGTCTGGGAAGTAGAAACTTTATTTGACTTCTTAGAAGAGGAAGGTTGCTTACCCGAGCCTAAGGCTAGAGATCGCTTAATGGCGGCTATATGTATTTTACTAAACCCAGCCTTTCTATGGGATGCGGGAGCATTTATGGCGGTAAGCCAAACTTTTAATGGTGAGCTAGCTTTACCCGAGCTCTGGGAACCTCTAACCCCAGCTAGTCTAGCGTACTCTATAGAAGAAATTGATTCTGTATATAAAGTATATAATAATACCAAACAACTAGCTCCTTTATATGCGGAGGAGCCAAAGATTTATATGGCTGTGTGCTGTAGAGAGCATGGATTCTCTAGCTTACCTCCTGCTTTAGAGTTGTGTAGAGATCAATATCATAGGGTATATGAATTACCTGAAGAGGTTCAGGAATTAGTCGTCAACCCAGTACTAGAAAGAAAGCTAAAAGAAGTAAGTGTGTACGTAGACAAGCTAGCTCAATTAAGAGCTAATTTAGTTCAAGAGCTAAAAAATAAGTACGTACAACTCTAGCCAGGGTAAGTACCTACGGTAGTAGTTCAGATTTATTAGTAAGGTATTGTGGTATTAGGGTATTAGGTATCTTGAGAGATACCTCGGATCTCTTCGAATACATGTTCCTTGTATACTTTGTTCTTCTTGAGAAGGCCAAATAAAGAATTGTAGTAATTACTATCGGAGGCTTTCTTCCGCTTAATAATCTCCCGCATCATTTTCATTTTTAGCTCAGAGTCTAAGTCAGCCCAGAATAATGCTAGATTTTCTTGGGTTACGTCCAAGGCTGGAAGTGTATCGAATATATACGTGGCAACACTTTGTATGAGCCTAGCCACAATGTCACCGCGAGCATCCTTCCCCATCTTCTCAATGATAGGTTTGGCCTTCTTCACATAGTCTGTGAGTACAATGTTTGGCGGTAGTTTGTACGCACTATCTTCGGTGAAACTCACGAAGTCTGAGGCCATTTCGTAATTAATATACCCAGCTAAGATATTAGAATCTAATAGGCCATCATTAGTTTTCAAGAAGTTCGACACTTCATGCCAAGCCGCTGGGTTAGCATATACTTTGCCAGCACTACGTGCTTTTTCATCTATAAGAGAATCCATGTGAGTCTCTACGTAGTCAATCACGTAGGGGTGAAAATCTTCTGATCGAGCATACTGTAACCAGCCAGAAACAGTCGGTATGGCAAAGTAATGTTTCATACGACGCCGCCAGGCGAAGTCGGACATAATATCTCTAACCACGTAATCTCCAGTATCTGGATTGCAGGCGGTTACTATATAGCAGTCGTCAGGTAGTTTATGCCCATGAATCTTTCTCTCAGTCAAGATATTGAACATAATGGTAGAAACACTTTGGCTAGCCCGGGTCACCTCGTCAAGGAATAACACGCTAGGCTTCCCTAGTTCCCCTGCCTCAAAGATTGGTTTAATCCACTCGGGCAGTTTCATTCCAAAGTATTTAGTATCTTCCTCATCCGCGAACGGAATGCCAAAGTCTTCGGGTTGCATTTCTGATAAAGTCTTTGCTACAAAGGCGTGTGCTTTTAGCAGCTGGGCAAGGTTGGACATAATAGCAGTCTTACCAATACCTGCATCTCCATGGAGGCAGACTACTCCGCCACTTAGTGCAACTCTCATAATCGTGTTAACAGCGCTTGATATGGGTACAGTTGTAATACCCAACTTACTAGTGTAACTTGTTAATGTAGTGTCAGTCATAAAGGACTCCTTCATGTTAATGATTAATAGAAAACAACTAGCCGAAGCTAGTCTTGAACTTGATGGTGACAAGTTCTCTTTAAATGATTACCCCTTCTACCACGCTCTTTATAAAGGAGAATGGCCCAGCACATTACTAATGTGCGGTAGACAAGTAGGTAAATCGGTTAGCGCAGCGGCTTTTAGCGTATGCGAGAGTGTGGCTATACCACATTTTAAAACTCTTTATATAGCGCCCACTCTTAAGCAAACCAGTACTTTTAGCAATACTCGCGTAAGTAAGTTAGTTCGTCATAGCCCCGGTATTAAAGCCTTAATGGGGGCTGTAACCTCAGACAATGTTTTTCTCAAAGTCTTAGGTAACGGTAGCGAGTTGATATTTAACTACGCCTCCGATGACCCAGATAGGGTTCGGGGAATCTCTGCAGATCGCGTAATATACGACGAGGTGCAGGATATTGACTATGACGCTGTGGTACCTGTAGTTAACGAGTGTTTAGCCAACTCTAAGTATGGCTTCGTTAGCTACATGGGTACTCCAAAGACACAAGAGAATACTATTCAGTTTATATGGGATAATTCTTCCCAGAGTGAGTGGTGCGTTAAATGCGACTCTTGCGGTAAGTACTCTTTCTACCGAACCGTGGATGGCGTAGGTAAGACCGGTCCGATCTGCCTCCACTGTAAGAAGAACGTAAACCCACGTAATGGTATGTGGGTCGATATGAAAAAAGAATACTACACCAAAGCGTTTCACGTCCCGCAGATAATACTCCCAGCTAACGCTGAACACGAAACTCGTTGGGAACGTATACTGAATAAGTTAGATACTTACTCCGATACCAAGTTTAAGAACGAGGTGCTAGGAGTTAGCGATAGCGTTGGGTCACGTCTTATTTCCTTAGACGAACTCAATAAAGCCTGCAAACCTCGCCAGAGCACTTCCGGTTTTGTCTGCGGAGGTGTTGACTGGTCTGGAGGGGGTTCAAAAGGTCTCAGTAGAACAGTGTCTTGGGTCTTCTCAAGATCGCCCGGAGGCAAATTCGTGTGCCATCACTACTGTGTGTATAAAGACGTTAACCCTGTAGATGCTGTAGATCGGATAGCCCAAACCTTCAGAGATCACAACGTAACCTTGGTCATGGGTGACGCTGGTGAGGGAGCTCTTGCAAATAGTTTATTAACTAAGAGAATGATGGGCACTCCCGTGTATCAATGTCAGTATGGCTCTAGCACTAAACCACTTAAGTGGAATAATGTAGATCGTTATTTAGTAGATAGGACTACTCTCATCGATTGCTTCTTTTTGGATATTAAGCAAGGCCGGATCCAGTTTCTGGATCAGCCCGAAATGAAAGAAGCATTTGACGATTTCTTAGCCTTATATGAGGAGGTAATGCCTTCGGGCAAGAAAGTGTGGCGACATTCTCCAAACTCCCCAGACGACTGCTTACATGCAGCGGTATTTTCCTGGGTAGCTTGCAAGATCCTTACACATGACCTCCAATTTTATCAAAAAGAATCTTAGTCCAATTCGCTGTCAGGCTGCAGCGCCGTCTGGTTTTCTGCGGAAACCAAGCACTTAGAGGTCAATAGTTACTACTGACTAGATGCTTTAGAGCGACTAAGATAGTTACTAGCCCAAGAGGATCCCCCTGGGACTTCGAGCCGAGTTAGGGGAGCGTAGCGGACCGGCCTGAGCTCGAAGGTATCTAAGAGGGTAAGGGAGATACTCCCTTGTAAAGATACCGAAAGCGACTAGTAACTTACTAGACCATAGAGAACGCCGTAGCAATACGTTCCGTATAGGGGTTGTGGTAGTAGAAGATACTTCTACTTGACACCCCAAAAGCGTCTAGATAGAGAAAACCACTTAGCTAAATACTAATACAATGAGAGGCCATAGCTGGCGAAATCCCTTTTTTTGCAGTATATGCGCCACGTAAAGTTGGGAAGCTGCTTCCCATTTAAGGCGAGCTATTAGCAGATTGCTAAGGGCAAGTACTTATACCACTTTATCCTTTATTTTTGCGCAGTAAGCTTCAATACTATATTTAGCCTCACCATAACTAGGCCCTACTTCTACATCGTAGGGGAGTGCTACGGGTACAATCGGAAACTCCGTTTTTATGAAATCTCTCACTGCGGATTCTAAGAAAGAAGGTAGGGTCTCTAGCAGCTTAGTAGGCATCTCAAACACGATACTATCATGCACGGTTAGCAGCAAACGCCCCTTCACTTCAGATAATCTTTTGTGCAGATTGATTAGCGTTCTACAAACAATCTCTGAAGTAAATCCTTGCACTAAGTAATTAACGCCCTGCCGCTGACAACTACTACCTACGCTACCTCCCATAAAAGCTAAGGGGAATCTTCGGGCTCTCCCTGTAGGTGTTCTTAGTATACCCTCTCGCCTCACTTTGGCTTTAGTCCCTGAGATATACTCTTCTACTTTGGGAAAGCGTGCGAAGAACATATCCATGAGTCCTTGAGCCTCGTGAGCCTCTATACCTAGCTGCAGAGCTAACTTAGCTGGGCCGATGCAGAATATTAGTCCAAATACGATTGCCTTTGCCTGCTGTCTTAGCGTAACTAGTTCTTTATCGGAATCGGTTTGCACCACCTTGTCTTTTTGCCTAGCTATATTAATAGCGTCGTAATCTTTCTCGAATACTATACTAGCAATCCAAGAATGCATATCTAACCCTTTATTTAGAGCCTCTAGAAGTCCTGGGTCCCTAGCATATACTGTAAGTCCTCTAACTTCGGCTCCCGCAAAGTCTAGATCTACTACGCATAAGTCTTCCTCCTCTTCCCATCCGTACTTCAAACATAACTTCTTTTCCAAGTCCTTAGCTTCAGAACTTGTGTCGGTAGGGACAAAAGCTTTCTTAATAGGTACTCCTGCTATAACAGGAGGTTGATTTTGAAGGTTAGGGTTACTGGAGGAGAACCTGCCGGTAGCTGTGCCGTTGGCATTTATATTGCCATGAACCCTACCGTCATACCCACTCAACTGTAGTAAGTTATCTAAATAGGTAGAGCGACCCTTAACTGCGGCTCTATAGTCTAGAATAGTCTGTGCTATAGGGTTAGTCTCTGCCCATTTAGATAAGACCTCGTTACTACAGCTATGGGCCCCTGTATCCGTCTTCTTTATACTAGGTAGTCCGTATCCTGCGATCATGATATTTGCTAAGTCCGAAGGGTTGTTTAAAACAATGCTATCCCTAGGTCTAGATAATTCTGTACTTATACGGGTAAGCAAGTCTTCTTTCAGAGTAATCTCCCGTTCTTTTAGTATGTTGCACTGCTCCACTAGGTAATCCCTGTCTATACGAACCCCTTCTACCTGCATATCACTAAGTACCTCAGTTACAGGTATGTAGTGCTTATCCATCAAACTCATCATATAAGCTCTATTCTCGGAGTCTGCTTTGGATTTAGGATCCTCTTTCCAAGCTTTAACACGTTGCATAGTACTAAGCCTATAAGTTAGGTCAGCGTCTATAGCTGCGTAAGGGATCATTATATTAGGATCTACCATTTCAAAGGTTACTTTTTCGTGAAAGGGATCAATCCGACTTCTTCCACTCACATTAGAGAACTCTGTTCTAAGCATCTTCGCAGTTGCGCTTCTAACCTCTTTAATATACTTAGTCCGATTACCCAGCATATTGAGAGTAGACTCCATAACCAGCTTATGCTTGGAGGGGGTAGATTTTAATCTAAGAAGTTTTTTAATCTCCTTAATAGTAGTTTTTATCTCCTCCAACTCTGATTCTAGATCGCTAGATCCTAAAGGACTTAGGACCTTAAATTCTGCAGGAGCATTAGTTAGGGCTGCTTTACTTAAAGTACTCTCCAGCTGCTTAGTAATGGAGGATAGCTCCTGTACTAAAGGCTCTTCGTATTTAGCGAGTGAGGGGTAATGCTCTAACACCACTTTTTTTAAACTATATAAACCCTTCTTATCCTCGTCTAGCATATGCTCTGCCAACATGCCATCCCACCTAGTGTTATTTACGGGGTTAGCAAATATAGCTTCAATAGGTTTACCGACCACTTCTTCTATAATACTTTTAAGACCCGAATGTTGTGCCATAGCCGCCTTAGTCTGCCTTACCAATATATGTTTCGCAATTCCGTAATCGAATTTGTAGTTCCACCAAGTTTTAGCGTGGGGAGATTGTAGTAGCTTCCAGATATAAGGTATGATACCGCCAAAACTATAAGGGGCTAACTTGTGGAAAACATATAGAGACAAAGCCTTACCCTCTCCCACACACGCAGAGATAGCTATAACTCTACCTTCAGTGTTCCAAGGAAATAAGGTAGTGGTTTCAAAGTCTAGAGACATCATAGTATTGGCTTTCGTTTTACCCGGAGCCGTATACTCGCAATACTCATTAATAATAGAGATAGCGTCCTCTAAGTCTTTTGGCCTAGGCTTGTAAGGGGTTAGAGGAGGCACTATATCGTAGTTAGCTAGTAGGCTAGGCACATCTATATTATCTAACGGGTGACCAAAGGCTACCTTTGCTGCCTTGGCTATATCCCCGCAAGCTACCTCTACTACCCCTACAGACTCAAACATTTTACTAAGGCCGAATGTAGGTATAACTTTAAAGACCTTCTGACCTACAGTTACTTCTAGTACCGTACCTCTTACATTACTGTGCAGAGATTTAATACCTAGAAAGCTTAAAGCCTTAGGACCAAAGGCTAGTATGGTGTCTGCCCCAGAACTTAGTAGCTGGCCGTAGCCTACATTAGAAGCGCATTGTTTAAGCAGTTTAACACTACTCGCTACTTTAGAAGCGCAGCTAACTGCATACATATAGAAACATGTAGCTTTTAGTTTCTCAGATAAACCAGTAGCGTCAGTCCTAGCCGCTCTAGTCAGGAGGGATTTTATCATATCCCCATCCCTACCGGTTAAGGCGACTGTTGCCCAGGGAGGGGGAGAATCCATCAATATAACTACAGATGCCGGTTTAGACCCTATACCTGGTATTAGTTGGTGTTTATATAAAGGACATTTAACACATCCCATCGGTTTTAATATACTCATAAACTCGCCAATTCCCAGTTCTCAATAACTGTGGTTACGTCAAATATTGTAATATCGTTAGAGCTTATGCCCGGCTTAAGTAACTTCTTAAAGTTAGGTAAATTCCTGGACACATCTCGGTAGCGCATGGAGTTTCTATAAGTACCTGCGACTCCTTGAAGACGCTTTGGAGTGTCTTGTTTAAACCTATCTCCGGGCTTGAAAAGACTTGCTAGGACTTCCGACCATAGTACTATTAGTACGTGAGTAGTTCTACCTTCTTTCGTGTACTGAGAGTAAGCAAGACCACAATCTAGTTCTTGCAGTTTGTAGCGCTCAGCCGGATCTCCCAGTAAGGATCTAACTGACGTATATCGGTTTGGACTTCCAGGAGGAGTATACTCTACCCGGGCTGAAAGTAAACTCTCGAATAGAGACTCTGATTGCGTAGAGTTAGTTATATTGGCAATAAGTTTAATCTTCTTCTTAACAACCCGTTTTATATAACTATGAGGATCTAGCCCTACTAACTTTACTATAGAGGCGGTTACTACCACTGAGTCTAGAAACCTAGAGGGTACCGCCGCAACTCCTGCATGAGCTGCTAAAGAATCTTTTACGGTTGCCGAGTTATAGTGAAAGCGTAACTCGTCTATGTATTGCCGAATCTTCTTAGCTCTAGGAAACATGCCGATAGTTAAATTTCGTCTAAAATGCTGGATAGTTGCGTAGCCAAATACATCCTTTAGTACGGTGTGGGGGTCTGGTTTATCCTCCACACGTATACTCTCTAACTGCATAAACCTCGAAATATCAGCCTCTTCTCTAAGACGGTTAATAGCGCAGGCCCATATCTGGCACTTAAGCACGTAGTTAGTGGCTTCGGGATTCTCTACATTACCTCGGGACACTGTAGATTGGGAACTAGAAGTCAAAGCTCTGACATCACGTAAAATATCCCTAACCGCCTTGCTATGACGATCCTGACCTTTGTCCTCGAATTCGTCCAACGCTAAGCCTAAGCTACTTCTATTAGCCGTTTTTCTAGCGCTAGCAGGTGTATAACTAGTCATTACCCCATTAACACACTCTAGCAACCGTATCCTAGGGTTTTCTCCAGCTATTAGATCCAACAACTTAGATTTACCTGAACCGCGTTCACCATTAAGAATGGTATATAACTGTCTGGGCAGTATACCTGAGATAGTGTTTAGCATTATAGCTGCAGCTAAGTATTGACAATCTTCAATACCCCCCTCCATCTGCCAACCCAAGTTAATTGCGCTTACTAGGAAGTCGAACGTTTCCTCAACATCCACCGTTTTACCTAGGTTCAAATCTTCACAAGAGTTTATCTCAGTACTCCAAGCAGCTTTGTTAATATTTAAAATGTAGTCGCCAACCCGGGGCCCTTCTAACAAAGACCACTCTAACTCCTCACCTTGATACTTACCTAGGTATACGTTGTTACCGTTGACTAGTACCCACACTCCCTCGAAAGTGTCTCCTTTTTTAAGCTCTACGTAGTGGGCTCCGGATTTTAACTCTTCTAAAGAAGCTACCACGGGTATTTCTTTACAGAGATTCTCCATTGCTATCTCTATGTACTTCTTCATCTTAGCATTCAATTCCGTAAGGGTAAGAGGCTTAATAGCTTTACCTACGGATTTAAAAGCCAGAGCTCTAGGTATTCCTACTGAACTCTTTACCCAATCTACTGCATTGCCTAAGTCAATAGCCAATCTACCGAAGAGTTCACTAGCATGTGAAATTCTTAAATCCCTAGGCTCACGCTTTCGCTTATTCCAGGCTTTTATAATACTCTCAGAACGCTTGGAGCTATCAATCCCTATAAAGTAAAACTCTTCTTTGAGGGCTTGTATTATCCTAAGCACAAAGCCTTCCTCACTGTCATCCTGCCCTACTACCAACTCTAAGATAGTGCCTAGATCCAGAGTAACAAATTTACTAACCTCTACACAGTACATTCGTTGATAACTATAGTCCCTCAAACAAGCACCATTCGAGGCTATAACCCTTTTAATTTCAGATATATCGTCTTGCGGTATTTTCTTAATGGCTTCGTAAGTAACCTCTGTTAGCCAGCGGTAAGCTGCTGTAAAATGATCTCTAACAGTAACATTACCTATTAAGGTGTTTTTAGAAATACACTCAAGCCAAGTCTGCCAACCGTACTTAGCTACAGCCTCGGCAGGATCCTTTGCTTTAACCTCATCCGGCCAATCGAACACAGAACAAGTTAAATTTGTCCTGCTTAGCACTGCTTTAGCTATATTAACACCCCCATGATCCGGGTGATCGGGTAATATAAACACCTTACGTATATTGCAAGTTTCTTGTAATATGTTAGCAGAGGTGCTGGCAGAGCCTCCAATACCTAAGACTATATCATAAGTAATTCCTTTTGCGTAGTTGGCTAAATGCGCTAGAGCATCGAACTCACCCTCTACTAAGATCGCTGTCTTACGGTCTTTACTAGTTCCCAGCAAGCTGTGGTAGTTAGCAAGACCAAAGAACCCTACTACAGGTTCGCTTTCGTCAGCTATAAACATCTCGCTCTTGCCTTCGGAATTAGGCCTCATAAAATCAGTCCGGATCTTAAAACGGCTAAACTCCGTAGGGCTCTTATGGTAGAAAAATACAAGTCCTCCGATGTTCTCAGGCCTCATAGCAGGTTCAGCGAATAAGAAAACCTCCTTAGCCAACTTACCTGCGTATTTATTCATAATTACTTGAGGCGCTAATACACCTATAGGTAGGAACTGAACTACCTCTCTCGGTACACCTCTAGATTCTAGGTAACTCAAGCACTGATGTGCATATAAGAACTCCTGGCTATTACCAGCAGTATCTTTAGCAGCCGCCACTAATATATTATGGGTAGCATGGGCGAATGCGTTTTTTATGTTAGTCCGAATCTCTGATTCTTTTAGGGTCTTTCGTAGTGTCTTTGGTAGGCTTTTAGCACCATTGTTACTTAGTATAATAGCTGCTTCCGACCAAGAGATATTACCTACGGTGGATAAAAACTTAAGTGGATTTGTTTCGTACTGATCGCAGCTAAAGCACTTTACTACTCCCTTAGCAGGTGTAACATGGCAGCTCGGACGTGAGTCAACATGTCCGGGGAAGGGGCAATGTCCCTTAAGACTATTACCTTTCATCTCCCAAGAGCCCTTTCCTACTTCGGCTAAAATGTCCCGCCATTTTGCTAACGGTATATCTTCCCAAATAGCTTTGTAGGATATTTCAGGCTTTTTCATGTAAATTAATTTTCTTTCTCGCAGATGTTCTTGAACTTGCACCAAGAACAATGCCTTCCTTTCGACTTAGCAACTTTATCTCTAAGTGTTTCAGCTAAAGCATTTACCTGCAGCATAACTGGGTTGTCAGGTGTTAGATCAGCTTTTGTTATTTTTTTAGGATACCATTCTAACTCACCAGAAGTGGTAGAATAAATGGCCGGTTGCACAGATACTATATCATACCATGCATGAATTAGAATCCCATAGCTCTCTAACTGGATTTTGTAAGTGTCTATACTCTTACATCTGCCTGTTTTTAAGTCAATGGCTATTGCGTGTTTACTTCCATTTTTTTCTACGATTATAACTCGATCTACAACCCCTCTAAGTATTGAATTTCTATCCCAAAAATCTGTTTTAAGTAAGTCTGGTAACACTCCTAAACGCAATTCGGAGGAGTCTAAGATCACGTTATTTTTAACCTTAAAAGAGCTTAGACGCTCCTCAAAGGAGTCTACTTTTCTTACTAAGCTTTTAATCTTTATCTTATTAGTCCTAGTTTTAGGTACCTCAGTAAAAGCATCCACTTGTGCGGAAGTTTTATCCTGCTTAGATTGCAGCAACTCTGCGTATTTATGAGTAGCAGATCCTAGAATTAAGGCCGTATTATCTTCTACTACTTGGAGTTCTGCGGGAATGTACGGCTTATCTACATACTGCCAGACAAATTTCTGACCACAGCTTTCTAGGACCCCCATTTTACTAGGACTCCAGGGCCCTAACTCCCTTGCTAAGGAGCTAAAAAAAACGGGCATAACCCGCCTCCTTTCTTCTCTGATTTAGGTAGCTCTAATAAGTTAGCTCTTAGACGTCGAAGTCAGGGATATCCTCTGAGAGTACTTCTGGAGCTTGTGCAGTGGTAGGTGCAGCACTTTGTACTGCAGGTGCATTTAGTTCACTGCTCTCAGGTTTTACGTAGCTGAAGTCAATGTAGGCCTTACCATTTTTACTGGTTTGATTTACAGCGATAATCTTAAGGTAACTACCTGCTAAGGATGATTCAGCTCCCCCAGTCATAGCAGCCTCTAGTTGTGTAGGGTCTGGAGATGCGATATCAATGCCCGCTCGGATCATCGCTTTTAGCAGGCTGATATTTTGATCGATACGCCAAGCTAAATCGTTGCTTACTGCAAAGATTTGCTTAACGTACTCACCAGGCACATGTGCGCCTGTAGAAGATACGATCTTAGACTCGATAATACAAATCTCTTTGCCGGTCTGAGTCTCTTTAGTTAGAACTGCCTCTACTTGCACCACATGGGTACCAGTACCGAGATACGCACGTTCAACTCTTTTAGCTTCTACTTGTCCCATTTTTTGGGATAGTTTATTAAAGTCAGGCATTAGCAATTTTCCTTTCATTAGTATTTAGCAATTTGCCGTTTTCAGTTAGCTCGTCAGTAAATTGTTTACTGAGTATGTTAGGACTAACACTAAAATCTAGTTTAGTCAAGCTTTTTAAGGTAGCTTTAACCACTCTTTTAGAACCTCTATCAACACTAACTTCTAGCTTGTGTAGAGCCTTTAGCACTCGGTCAAGTGCTTCTGCTTGAGGTAGTAGATCTCCTTGTAGTTCCATATGGAATAGTTCTGCAGGATTATCTGCCATAGCAAAACTTAGTGTATAGCTATCCTCACAAGAGTTTATCTCTTTACGTAGAAAGTTGTACTTGCAGTTAAGGCATATACCATGCAGACTACCCTCTTGAAGGTCCTCAGAGTAGCACCCACTTTCGGAGTGTTTTCTACTTCGGGACATATCTAGTACGACTAAGTTAACCTCGTTACCTAAGTACTTAGTACCTTGGTAAAATCCTAAGCTTCTCGAAGGAGGATGAAGTATGGATACAGATTTCATAGACATCTATTACGAAGACCTTTCTAAAGTTAAAATTTTAGATAAAGCAGAAGAGAAGCGCCTCTTACTGCTATACAATGAGCCTAGTACAAGTGATAAGGTAAGACAAGACATAAAGACTAAGGTCTTAGAGTCTAACTTACGCTTAGTATTCGGCATGGCTAAATCCATGTGGGATAAGAAAGACCCAGACCGTTTGCAGGACCTTATCGCTAATGGTAACCTAGGTCTCATCCAGGCCTTGGACAAATTTGACCCTTCTTACGGGGTTCGCTTTTGCACTTACGCCGGGCATTGGGTTTTAATGAGTATGCGCAAGACTTTCCTTTCCGTGGTAAAGACACCTTTGGATAAGAGTCAGCCTATTTACGAGGAAGAAACTCACGCTCCGGAGGAGCCTTACACCGTGGATTACGATCTACGTATTCAAGGTTTACAGCAGACTGCTTATATAGCTTTGTGGCTAAAATTCTTGTCCAACCGGGAGCAGTTCATTATCAAAGAATCTTTTCTACGAAAAGACCATACCACCCGTAGTCTTAGAGAAATGGCTTCCGACCTCGGCCTGAGCAGTGAGCGAGTTCGGCAGCTTAAAGCCACTGCTATAGCGAAACTCAGTTTATGGCTGAGTTACCACTATGATTCCTAGGCTTCTGTCCCGAGGATTAGATCTTCCAGGCTAGTTGAGTCATCGGGGCTAATAACCCATTGGAGTACCTTGATGGCGACTCCAAGATCCATAGCCGCATTGATAGAGAGGTCGTCCTCTTCGTCGGCACTTAGTTCTACTCTAGTTGCTGAAATGTCTGAAATCACCTCTAGAATGGCTTCAGCGCTACGCACTGGCTTTTTTACCACCTTAGGCTTCGCAGTAGCTGCTGTAGGTGTCTTAGGAGCACGTTTCTTACGATCTTGTGCTTTGATACCCTCGCCCCCTGCGTCTACTGACTCTTGGTGCTTAGAATCAATAATCTCTTTCACCTCCGCTGTAGAAGGTTTAGAAGCATCGTCACCTTTAGCTACTTCTAGGATCTCTGCACGAGCAGAAGAATCCTTCACATTTGATAGTAGTTTACCTACGGAGAAACCAATCTCTTGGTTGTCTACCGCAGCAATCACTTCGGGCATTTCGTCTTCTTTGGATAGTAAGGCTAGACGAGCATTGATGGTATTCTCCGCAAGTCCGAACTGTTTGCACAGCTCAGTCATAGGAGTACCGCCTTCTAGCTGCGCCTGGATTTGGCGAGCCATCTCAATGGGTGACCAATTAAGACGTTGCGTATTGCGGATTAGGGCGTCTTGGCCCATCTCCAACATTACTTGTTTACGAATGTGCTCTCGGCACTCTTCTTGTAGTTCATCACTAGCATCGTCGTTAAGCGAATGCCAGTCGCCGAAGATCTCTTCGACGATATTCATAACCGAAGGACGAACCTCACATTTGATCTTAGACAATGCCTTACCGTTGGCAGTAGCCGTCTCACCTTCTGCGATTAGAAGGGAAACAATGTAGCAACGGCGATTGCCTTCCAGTACGCGGTAGCCTTCGCCGTCATCGGTCTCCATAACGATAGGTGATTCTAGTACGCCTTTAGCTAAGACGCTTTGTTTCATAGAGCTGATTTGAGCGTCATCACCATAGTACTCCCGTGATTGGAGGATGTCAGTATCTCCAGGAGATTTGAATGTTAACTTGTCGAAATCAATTAGCTTGTAGCTTGAGCGGACAGCTGAGCTGTCCACTGTCGGGAAATTATTATTTTGCATATTTACCTCTGCAATTAGCAAAATGCGCACACCACTTGGTAGTGCACATCCAGGAATCAGGACTAGTCATAGGGAAGTTACCTCTACTTATGTTAGTAGCTACTTCCCCAATCAAGTCTGTAAAATATTGTAGTTCGCTGTCAGTGAAGGAGTATCTAGAAACTCCCACCTTAGGCACTTTGGTTTTACACACAGTGTCAAACCTAACGTTAGGAATATCCTCCACTATAGCGTACATGGCTAGCTGTACGCTATTCCTACAGTCAGCTTCGGACTTAGATCTTTTAGCAACCTTTAGGTCGCAGATCTCCATCCTACCTGTACTGTTATCTATGTAGTCCACGTACCCTAAAACAGGTACATCTCCGACTAGGCTATTAAAACCAAATTCGGATTTTATAGGCATTATTGAGTTACCTACTCCCTTATACCAGGTTTTGTATAAAATTTGTGAGTAAGTTGCCCAGTAGGCTTTGTCTTCACCCTCATAATCGCAATCATCTAAAAGGGTTTCTAATGAGCTGTGATTTAGTATATCTACCTCCTCTAAAAACACCCCATCTATCTGAGATTGTAGATTTAACTCAACCATCTTATGCACTGTAGACCCTATACCTAGAGCTACTGCTTTAGGTTTCTCAGGTCTCTGGTTTAGCACATACTCCAACTCGTATTGCTTGGGGCAGTTTAGATACTTAGTAATCTGACTAGCAGACAAGTAGTCTTTTGGTAAATTGTAGGCCATATAACCTCCTTATAGTCTAACCACATTAAGAGAAGTTTTGGAAACATCACTATTTCCTACAACACACTCCTTGTCAAATGGTTTTATATTATTTTCTAAGCATTCCAGGGCGTGAGGGCATGATACGCACTCAAAGCTTTTGCTCATAAGAGAGCTCACATTAATCTTACTTTCTAATAGCTTCATTATACTGTGGTTAACACTATTTTTAATAACCACTACCTGAACTAGCAGCTTCTTAAATCCTTTAGCCCGTATACCATAGTTTCTGTCTAAACTCTGAAGCCAGTGGTCCAGGGACCAACTTACCTCTGCATATATCATGGTAGGCGCTTTAAAGGTTACTCCAATCCCCATGGATATTTGAGCAACTATAATAGCCTTATCGCTAAGGTTAAAGTCATCTTCTACTTCGGAGTGGTTTTTAGTAGTAGAATCGTACCTAAGGGTTTTTGTTAACTTAGAGCACTTTTCGACTAACTGTTGAATAACCCATTGGTGTTTACCCCACACTATTAGTTTTTTAGTACCTGAGGCTAGGTGGGACTCTACTAGCTCCATAACCGAGTCTAGTATTACCGTACTTCCGAGCTCTCCTACTAATCTACCAGGGTCTCTTTGCTCTACAGCGCAATCTCCGGTGTAGGGCTGTATGCCAGCATCAACGCACTTAACCAGGTTAGGGCAGGAGTCGCATATTAAAGGGTCCTTTAAAGATTTGTAACAAAATCCCATACTTAACTGAGCTAATCTAGTCATTGCTGTAAGGTGATTAGGGGCTTCTCCTAAGGTAACTTCGCCCACTTTTATAGTGTTTAAAGCAATCGTAGCATTATATAGCCTCCGCATTTTAGCGCAGGGATTAACCTCAATAACTTGTATAGTTCTATCAGGTAGGTCCAAACACTCTTCAGCAGTTTTCCGTATACTCATGGAAGTTACAAGGTCATTAACCTCATCTAGATTCTTCCAACCTGTTATTATATGTTTGTTAAAAGAACTTCTTATTGCGTAACGGTTTTGAAATTGCCAAGAGCCCGGCACTACAAAATCACCCAAGGCTTTTAGTTGGCCCCACAAATGCATCGGAGAACCTAAGGAAGGAGTACCACTTAATAATACCCTCCTAGTAACAGGCTTTGCCTCTACTAACTCTAGTATAGATTTTGTTCTACCTGACTTAGGGGATCTTACTGAGTGAGATTCGTCCAGTATTATATCCGTGTAGTCTACTAGGGCTTTCAACTGATCTTTAGCTACTCTACAAGTATCGTAAGTAACTACAATTCCTACGGTTTTAGGGTTTTCTAGAGCAGCTTTTATTTTTTTCTCTCTAGCTTTTCCAGTAGCTACTATAGGCTCTAAGTTGTATTCACTTTGTGAATGAAAATCCATCTCCTTCTTCCAGGTAAATTGATTTACCTTCAAAGCGACTATGAGCCAAAAACAGTTAGGTCTATGTATTCTAGAATACATTATAAGATCACAGCCTATTTTGGTTTTACCTAAACCAGGGTCTAAAAATAACCCCAGCCTTGGCATATTTATAGCCAAAGATAAACTTTCTACTTGATGATCGTACGGTTTTATTTTTGGTACAAAACCGTTTAAATCCCGCCTACTTATCTTATCTAATGAGAGTAGGAGGTCTTTTTCTAGTTGAATAACTTCGGGACTAATTTCAAAGTTAACTATGTTAGCGTATTCCCGCATGTCTTCTAAGACATATAGTCCAAACGGGAGGTAGCCTGGAGCAAACCAAATGTTTTGCTTGGCATGTTTAGCCATGCCGTATATACTCCTGAGTGCCGCCACGTCTGCCGGCTGCACATCGGTTACGTATATAACTGGTAATCCAGAACTAGCTTGTGTAGTTTTAACCTGCATGTGTTTTTTTACCTCCAAGGTTTAATACATAGATGCTAGGGGCGTATACTTATACCACATAACCTTTAATTTTTATGGAGATTTTTATGCTAGGAGACCTGCCAAATATGACCTCTCCCGGAAATAATGGAACCTACGCAGACCCTATGCGTTTATGGGCACATTCTTTCTCTCCTAGGAACTTAAAACAGCTTTTTAGATGGACAGAATATTTATACTATAACTCTGCCCAAATTTTTGCAGGTGTTAGAAAGTTCGCAGAATACCCTATAACTGAGATCGAGTACCTAACCGATAGTGATAAACTAACCAGCCTGTATAGGCGCCTTCTAGAAGAGACTATTGGTATAAAACAAGCTTTAATAAAAAGTTCCATTGATTTGCAGGTTTACGGAAACTCTTTCACTTCAGTACATTTACCTTTTAAACGTAGCTTACGATGTGAAAAATGTAACTTCACCGAAAAAGCTACTGAGTTGGACTTTAAGTACAACCCGCACAAAGCTATATTCAAGCATACCTGCTCAGACTGTGGTCATGTAGGAGAGTCTAAGGTAGTGGACAAGCTAGAACTATCTCCTGATAAAATAAATATTATTAGGTGGGACCCTAAGCTAATACAGGTTAACTATAACCCTGTAACGAGTGAGAGTGAATACTTCCTAAGTGTCCCTAGTAACATGAAATCTAAAGTTACCTCTGGAGATAGACACCTTATCTTGACACTTCCTATGGCTATATTAGAGACTATAGCTAGTGGAGACTTATTTAAGTTTAATAAGTCTGAATTAATGCATTTAAAGGCCCATGCTCCTGCGGGTGTAGAAAGTGGGTGGGGATACCCCCCATTAGTAGCATGTATGCCACTATTCTACCATGCTAGTGTATTAAGAAAAGCTAATGAATCTATAGCGTTAGAACGCATAGTCCCTATGCGTGTTATGCACCCTCAAGCAATAAGTGGCAATGCTGACCCTATTTTAAGTTTATCTATGAGTAAGTTTATGGGGGAGGTTGAGGATAACTTAAAAAAATGGCGTAGAGACCCAAACCACGTAATGATGAGTCCTGTAGCCATAGGAGTATCTCAGGTAGGTGGTGAAGGTAGGGCGCTTATGGTTAATGCGGAGATCCAGCAAGCGGAAGATAATATTATTAATGCTATGGGCTTTCCTAAAGAGTTTGTCTACGGAGGTCTTAGTTACACTGGTAGTAGCGTTACTTTACGAATGCTGGAGAATCAATTAGAATCTTCCGTGTTTCAGATAAATAAACTTCTTACATGGTTAACTAATAAGATGGGTGGGTACCTAGGTTGGGAGAAGTGTAAAGTAAAATTAGGTGACTTCAGGATGATTGATGATGTTCAGCAAAAGCAACTAATATTACAACTCTTCCAAATGGGTATGGTATCTAAAACCACTATGGCCGAGACGCATGGTATTAATATTCAAGATGAACGTGAGAAGATTAAACAAGAGAATTTAGCTGATGCCAGGTTCCAAAAAGAGATCGAATTAGATATGATTGATCTACAAAAAGACCTTAGCCAGCAAGCACGGCAGATGGCGGCTCAACAGCAAGGAGCTGGAGGACTGGCTTATGATCAGCAAGCAGTAATAGGAGAAGCTGAGAATATAGCGATGCAGTTATTACAAACGGACCCCAGTACACGAAAATCTCAATTAGCTAGTTTACAAGCCGAGGATTATGTGATGTACTCAGTAGTAATCCAACGTATGGAGCAACTACAGCTCGATCAAAAGAACCAAGCTATGCAGCAAATGATGGGTGGCGGTGGCGCACCACCTCCTATGATGTAGAGGTATCCTATGAGCAATGATAACGATTTTATCAGCACTATATCGCAACTAGCAGGTAATCAGGAAGGGCCCCAACTACCAGACCCTTTCCCTAGTATACCTAATCCCCCTGAGGGCTTTGATCCGGAAAGTTCTCCTATAAGAACAGACTCTCCTAGCCCTACTCCTCCTTCCTGGGCTAAAAAAAAGGCTAAGCAAAAATACCTACCTCATGCTAGGGTTTTCTTTATTAGCGATGAAGGTAATCCTGAGTACGATAACGTATTACGAAGAGGAGCTAATGGGGAGATTATCTTAGCTAAAAAAGAGGTTGCGGATTTAAAAGGCTCTAGCGGATTCAAGGTATATCTCGAATGGCTAGAACCCACGGAATAGTTAAGACTTGTAACTAATCTATTTCTTTGGGTTAGGTGCGATCTCTTTTAAGAGATCCCAGATGATTTCATTATTCATCTACGTTTCCTCCGTCTATAACCTTCACGGTTATGAGCCTTTTTCATTTTTGCTAGGACACTGGGTTTAACCCAGCCACGGCATAGATCCACATACGGCCTGTTATCTGTACCCATATATTCAGGGCCCAAGATATCTAGGTCGTTAGGATCATACCATTGCTGATTAACCCTAAAGTTACCGTAATCACTAACCCCTCCGAAGGTGCCTGAGTAGTTACGTCCATTGCTAGGACAGACTCTAACTCGTTCACCTACTGAGGGTGTATTGCTTCCGGTATATAGGTAGGCCAGGCCGGCCCCAAGGAAACCGCCCACTAGGAAAGCAGTGACCATAGTAGAGACCGCTATCTCTCTATTTATGTCTGCTCCCCAGCTGCAGCTGTGGAAGGTTCCTTGGGCTAGGTCCACTAGGTAAGGGTCGACATTAACGAGGGTCGACTGGTACCTGAAGTTGGCTTTTGAGATCTCTCACCTCCGGAATCTCTTGAAACACACTTTGGTCTAGAAATTCCAAAGCTTGTCCCAAGGTATTAAAAGTCTCGATCTTAGGGATCGATCTTAGGAAAGTAGTGCCTGATGCAGTAGGTGTATAACCTACCATATCTGCAAATAGGGTCTCGTGTCCCTTCTCTAGTAAGGTAGAGTCTACTAGGGAGCGAAGCTGAGGACGAGACATACCTGTGAAGTCGTTTTCTACCACGACGTCCACCAAGGCAAGATATATCTCGTTACCGAAAGTCTTGAACACTTCAAACGTAGTTTCGGCTGCCACGTCCTTTCTCAAGAAGCTAAGCAGTAGAGTATCAATCTCCACTGAAAAAGCTACTAGGTTAGCGTAGGCTTCTTTAGCCATATCCCAAGCCTCTGCGTAGGCTTCCCGATTCCCTACCCAAGCTTCCTCTGCTGCCGCCTTTCTAGCCGCCTCTTCTTCCAGGGCTGCTTGTAGGAGGGGCTCCATAAGACGCTCTCGCAGTCTGGCTTTTTCTCGTTTAGCCTTCTTGCGTTCAGCCTCTTGTCTATCAGACTCTATCTTAGCAGCCTTAACTCGTTGAGCTTCCTCCGCCGCCTCTTTTATCTCGGCTTTGGTGAAGTTCAACAGGCTTTCGTATCTAGACGGAGCCATACCGCATACGGCGTGGTATAGGCTGCACGTCCCTCGAACCTTTCCTCTAACCTTAATAGTCACGAGGTTACGGTCCAAGATAGAGCCCAGGAAGGTTGGGGTGTAAATATCTCCCGAAGTTCCTTGCATAACCACCGCGTCCTCTTCTCTTAGGAAGTCGAGGAAAGTAACCGCACCTCCTTGCTTCTTTTCGGAGAGCTTAGAGGCTTTCATTTTACGGAAGCTCATTTCTACAATCGGTAATGATCGATCGGATCGAGTTTCCGTAGTTAGAGCCATAGCGATCCGATCACGAAGTTCAACTTCGCGAACCACGTACTCGTTCTCAAAGCGAGATTTAGGACAGTGTGCTAGAATCTCTAGGAGCCGACCTTGAAGCTGTAACCGGTTCTTGTGGCCTCTAAGACCAGTACCGTCCAACTCTAGCTCTAGAGCATCAAGCTCCGGCTTACTCCCAATGAGTTTAGCCATTGGGGGGTAATTCATATAGGATCTAGCGCTAGTGCGGCTTTGTGTTTTGCCGAACTTTTGCTTAATCTTTAGGGTAGTGTCTGCGGTTTTAGCCCCCGCTTTAGGCTGTTGTTTTTTCTTAGTCATTTATATCTCCTTATGACAATAAGAGAGGGTTTTAACCTCGTATATTAGTGCCCCCACACGTACCTTGAGAGTAGGGTGTGTGGTGCATATACTTATGACACATACAGAGTCGTATTTGTGAGTTTACTATGTCAAAAAATACAAGATATCTTAGTACTACCCCTGAGGAGAAACAGGCGCAGCTTCGCCAGAAAACTCTAGAAGGCGTTAAGAGCTTATTCCCTATAATAGGCACGCACCACACTATAGAGGCTGATAATTTCGAAGTTCAAGAGAAGGATGTTTCTTACTCTGATCATAAGAAAGCCTTATTTAAGGGAGGCTCTATTTACGAGCCTATCAAGGCTAGGGTGGTTATTAAAGATAAAGAAGGTAACATAGTAGCTAAGAGAAACCGCCACACTGTAATGCATTTACCTAGAGTTACTCACCATAATACATTTGTAGTTAATGGTAATGAATATGCTTTAAAGCATCAGCTACGTACTAAGCCTGGTGTATACACAAGACGTAGGGGAAGTGAAGAACTAGAGTCTAGCTTTAACTTAGCAAAAGGTGCTAACTTTAGGCTGAGCCTTAATCCTACTAAGGGTGGGCTTCAAATGGAGTACGGCAGTTCTAAGATACCTATGTACCCCATATTGAAAGAAATGGGTGTTACCGACACAGATATGTCTAGGTATTGGGGCAAGGATCTAGTTAATAGGAATAGGGATTTATATAAGAGAGCTGGTGAGAGGTCTGTAAATAAATTATTTTCTAAGATAGTTCCTAAGGCGGAGCAGGCTCTGTATGATACTAAGCAAGAAAAAGCGCAAGCAATTTTGAAAGCTTACGACAATACTGTGTTAGATGAGGAAACAACGCTCTCCACTCTAAAACAACCTTTTAGCAAGGTTACTCCCGAAGCTCTACTAGTAGCCAGTAAGAAGCTGGTATCTGTCTATAAAGAGGAGGAAGAAGAGGATGAGCGGGATAGTTTAGAGTTTCAAAAAGTAGTGGGTCCTGAGGATATCTTTAAGGAGAGGCTAGAACTTAAAGCTAGGGAGTTAAAGTGGAAGATAAAGAATAAGTTAGATTTAAGTCCGAATGTTAGTGTAGCTAAGGTTATGCCCAGTGCCTCCACTAACGGGGAGCTTAAAAAGTTTTTAAGCACCGCCCAGCTAGCAAGTCTACCCTCCCAGATAAACCCTGTAGAAATATTAGATAGCTCTTTAGCGGTTACTAGGTTAGGTGAGGGTGGTATATCAAATGAAAGAGCAGTGCCTGCTTCGGCTAGAAAGCTCCATACTTCTACCTTAGGTATACTAGACCCTTTCAGGACTCCAGAATCTGGTAATGTCGGTATAGATCAAAGGTTTACCTTAGGAGCTATGCGGGATGATGAGGGTAATCTGTATGCAGCTATGGTGGATGCTAAGACAGGTAAGGCTGTACCCGTATCTGCTAAAGATATGCGAAGGAAGGTTATTGCTTTTCCTAATCAAGACACTAAATCAGGCAATGTAGATGCTATGGTAAGAGGTAAAATAGGGAAGGTTAAACCTAAAGATGTAGATTATCTAATAGCTAACGCTCCGAAGATGTACACAACCAATACTAACTTAGTGCCCTTACTAGATAGTACTCAAGGCAACCGTGTTATTATGGGTTCTAAGATGGTGGGGCAAGCTATGCCTTTAGTGCATCGAGAAAAGCCTCTCATTATGAGTTCTTATAAATCAGACGGAAGTACTGAAGAGGATTCTATAGAAAAGCTGGTAGGACTATCTACTACTCCGGGGGTTTTTGCAGAGGATGATGGGGAAGTCATCGAGGTTACGGATGAAGCTATCAAAGTTAAGTACAAAACTAAGGGAGATAAAACTTACGAGATACCTAAAAATATGCCTTTAGCATCTAAAACATTTTTAGATGGTGCTGCCTTAGCTAGAGTTGGTCAGCGTATTAAGCGAGGTGATACCTTAATGGATACTAACTTTACTAAAGACGGAACTTTAGCTTTAGGAAGAAACCTGAAGGTAGGGTATTTAGCTTATCATGGGCTAAACTCCAATGATGCCGTGGTTATGAGTAAGGATGCTACGGAAAAAATGGCTTCTATTAATATGACTAAGTATGTAATAGAGTCTGATAGAGATACAGTTATTGATAAGAATAAGCACGCAGCTAACTTTCCTAGGCAGTTTACTAAAGATCAGTACGCTAAGATGGATAAGGGGGTTATTAAAGTTGGTCAGAAGCTTAGGCCTGGAGACCCTGTGGCTGCAGTATTGCGCAAGAAAACTCCAAGTATAGAAAATCAAATATTAGGTAAAATTCACAAGTCCTTAAGACAAGAGTATTCTGACGCTGCAGAAACCTGGGATAGGCAATCTGAGGGTGAGGTTGTTGCGGTAGAGAAGGAAGGTAAGAGGACTACAGTAGTGGTTAAAAGTATTGAAAAACTAAAGGTAGGGGATAAGGTTAGTAATAGGTATGGAGGTAAAGGGGTGATTAGTAAGATAATACCCGACGAGGATATGATTAGGGATGAATCTGGTAAGCCTCTGGATATTTTATGGAGTTCCCTAGGGGTAGTTAGCCGTATTAATCCCTCACAAGTAATTGAAACCGCCGCCGCCAAGGTTGCTGAGAAAACAGGTAAATCTATAGCTATACCTTCTTTTAAGAAACGTAATAATGTGGAGTGGGTGCGTGGTTTAATGAAAAAACACGGGGTGAAGGATAAGGAGACTGTGTATGACCCTATTACAGGTAAAAAGATACCTAATATAATGGTGGGCCCACAATACACTTATAAATTATTTAAAAGTTCAGATACTAACTACGCTGCTAGAGGGCTTAATGGCGGGTATGATATTAATGAACTACCTAGTAAGGGAGGGGTAACAGGCGCTAAAGGTACGGGTATAATGGAGATTAACGGCCTGCTTGCTCATGATGCTAGAGACATCTTAAAAGAAAATGCTGTTATAAAAGGTACTAGGAATACTGAGTTTTGGAGAGCCTTTCAACTAGGTAGACCACTACCACCTCCCAAATCTAGCTTTGCTTTTGATAAATTTAAAGGCATGCTTGCTGGTGCTGGGATTAGGTTTAAAAAAGAAGGTAACCATATGTCCTTAGCTCCTTTAACTGATTCTGAAGTAAGGGCTATGTCTAATGGGGAAATAGAAAATGGTAGAATGGTCCTTGCTAAAAATCTACGGAGTGAAAAGGGAGGTCTCTTCGATATCGGTAAGACTGGTGGCATAGCAGGTACTAAGTGGACTCACGTAGAGCTGCCAGAGCCTATAGTAAATCCCTTATTTAAGGATGCTAGTAGAAGGTTATTAGGCCTCACTGAGAAGCAACTTGATGAAGATACCTTTACTAAAGGCGGGGATTTCATAAAAGATCAGCTTAATAGTATCGACATAGATAGTAGACTAGCCTCCCTACGTAAAGGATTAAGTGCTTCAAAAGGTGCTGAGAAAGATAATAAGTACAAGCAGATAAAAGCACTTAGAGCCCTTAAAACTAACGGTTTAAAAGCAGGGGATGCTTACACTATGAAAGCTTTCCCAGTCCTACCGCCTAAGCTAAGACCAGTGGTTCCTGGTGCTAAAGGAGACTTACTAATTTCTGATGTAAACCATGTGTATAAGGATTTGATATTAGCGAAACAAAAGCTTAAAGAAGCTACTGACTTAGACCTGCCTGATGAAGACATTAGGGATATGCGTAGACATGTTTCTGACGCTGCCGGAGCAGTTATAGGTACACGAGCGCCTGTTTCAACCAAACTTGCAGCCAAGCAGGTTAAAGGTCTAGTTAACACCATAACAGGTACTAAGACTGGGTTTTTTAATGGCAAAGTTTTAGCTAGAAGGTTGGACTTTACAGGTAGAGGTACCGCAGCTCCTGACCCTAGTTTGGGAATGGATGAAGTAGGTCTACCAGAGTCTATGATGTGGGATATGTATGCTCCTTTTGTGATCAAAAACTTATCTAGAGGAGGGTATTCCTCGCTGCAAGCTAAAAAGATGGTAGAAGATAAGAGTTCTAGGGCTAGGGAGGAGCTTATGATAGAAGCTAATCGTAGACCTGTTATACTTAATAGAGCACCTTCTTTACATAGGTTTAACGTTATTGCGTTTAAACCTAAGCCAGTTAGCGGTACCACTATACAAGTAAATCCATTTATGGAGGATGGCATGAATCTAGATTATGATGGCGATGCCCTTCAAGTCCATGTTCCTGTTACTACGGGTGCTGTTGAGGATGCTAAGAAGTTGTACCTCTCTAACAATGTGTTGGGAGATAGGAATAGGAATACGTTATTAGCGTACCCAAAACATGAGTCCATGGCGGGTATTTTTAAAGCTACTCAAGCTAAAAAATCTAGTGCGGCTGTTAAAAAGTTCAAAACTAGTAAGGAAGCTATGGCAGCTTATCGTCGTGGAGATATTGCAAGTACTGATGTAGTGGAGATAGATGATGTCTAGGTTTAAACTAGCCTACCTAGCAGGCGTAAAGCTAGCGTTGGATAAATTAGAGTCAGACGGGGAAGTATCCCCTTTTAAATCAGAAGCTCATTTAAGAAAAGTTCTTAAACTAGTGGCTGATCCTGATATTGGATACTCCGCAGACTCTTCTGAGTCTGTAGATAGTACTGATGATAATAAGCAATCTAAAGCTAGTTGGGGTGATAAAATTGAATTAGAGCCTAACAGTACTAATGGGATAGAAGTTTGAGGTCACTAATGGAATCCAACTTAATCAAAGCTTATGAGGAAGGTAAGGAGCTGGCTTTAGATACTATGACTAAGGAAGCTATGCTTTCTTCCATTTTAAAAGGCGGGAAGTTTCTTTTTACAGGAGGCCACTTAGGTAAGCCAGGCTCTTTTATATCTAGGCTAAGTCCTCACCATCTAGGCGCTCCTTTGGGAGGTGGTTTATTTGGCGCATATACAGCAGAAGAAGGAGAGAAGGCTAAAGGATTTGTAAAAGGTGTCGCAGGAGGTCTCTTATTTAACGCAGCTATGCCTATAGGGATGGGATTAGGTAAACGTATAATGGCGCCTGGATTCTCTGGAGCCGGATCAGCAAAGATAATGAAAGGTATCGGCTATTCCGATGAAGCTACAGCAGCTATGAGGGCTTCTCAGAACATAAATAAAGCTCTTAACACTAAACCAGGGTCTATGTTGAACCCCCTAAACCTTTTTAAGGGTGTTACTGAACGTGCCTTGTCTTCTGGAAACTTCAAGTTCGATCCTAGGTTAGCTAAATCTTTAGAGGATGTTTTAAAACAGCAAAATAAACTTATACCTGACGCATTAAAAACGCGAATTAAAAACCTAACCTTTAAACTAAACTCTCCAGGAGGGGTAGCTGCCAAAAATCAAGCTAAAGTTTTAGAGGAGTTAAGGGATATTAGTAGTCAATTGTATAAGGGAGGCTACTCTACTGGCTCTCTTGGTCAGCGAATGGCTTTAAAAGGCACTAGGTTTGCTAAGGGTGTAGGGATGATGGGTGGTGGTATAGGTTTAGGCTATGCGTTACAAGGTCCTATGGAAAATGCTTTAGATTCTTCTCCAGCCTCATACTTTAATTCTACAGGAGGTCGCTAATGATTAGAGGTAAATTTGCTGATGTTATGCTAAATACGGCTTTACCGAGAGATTATCGAGTAGAAGGAGACATGGACACTAAGAGGCTTAAGACCACTATGCTCCGTATGGCTAAGAATAGTCCTGAGACTTATAAACTAGTAGTGCCTAAGATTAAAAAACTTGGAGACGAGTTCTCCACATTCGAAGGTATCTCTGTAGGTCTAGATGATATAGAGCCTGAATATAAGAAAAGAGACCCTATAATAAACAATGCTAAAAGAAAGCTACGTCAAGCAGGTAATAACCAAAAGCAGAGGATGGGTGTGCTTCTAGAAGCTCAAGCTAAGTTGCGAGATATTACCACTACCCATCCTGGAGATATGGGAATGATGGCTAGGTCAGGTAGCCGGGGTAATACAAATCAGCTGATGAAGATGGTGTCTAGCCCCGGTATAGTAGGTGATTGGGACGGTGCTCCAATACCTTACTTGATAGAACGCGGCTACTCGGAGGGATTGTCTCCTGCAGAAGCTTGGATCGCAGGGGATGAGAGTAGGGCTCAGGTAATAAAAGGCCAGTTAGGCACTGCGGAGCCTGGAGAGATGCAAAAAGTATTAGCATCTGTTATGTCCGAACAAGTTATTGCTTCCGACGATTGCGGGACTACCAACGGTATTATTCTAGAATCCTCAGACCCTTCTATACAGGGTAGGTACTTAACCACCGGAGAATTAGTTACAGCTAGCACGGCGGCTAAGTTAGCACGGACTAAACCTAAGGTAAGAGTTAGGTCTCCTATGACGTGTGAGTTAGAATCTGGCGTCTGCCAGAAATGTATGGGTATTAGTAACTCTGGTAAGAACTTCGCTGTAGGCGTAAACGTAGGTATTCGGGCAGGCCAGTCCCTTAGCGAGCCTTTAACCCAGATGATTCTAAGTGCTAAGCACGGGGTTTCTTTGGTGGAAGGTGATCATAAAACGCCTAGAGGGTTAAAGGCTTTTAAGCAATTTGTAGAAGTCCCTAAAAACTTTTTTCAAAGGGCTCCGGTATCTGAAGTAGATGGTAGAGTTGAGATGGTGTCAGAAGCCCCTCAAGGCGGGTATGATCTAGTTATTAGCGGCTCTAAACACTACATACCTCCTAATAGGAGTCTAAAAATAAAGAAGGGGTCTACAGTACGTGCGGGAGATGTCTTAGCCTCGGGAATACCTGCTCCAGACGATGTAATTAAGTACAAAGGTTTGGGTGCGGGCCGTGATTATCTAATGAAGTCTCTTAGAAGAGTGTACTCTGAAGGAGGCAAAGAGGTAGATCCTAGACATCTAGAGCTACTCGCTAAGTCACAATTAAATTACGTTCGTATAGATGGTGGCTCTAAGGAATTTTTACCAAATGATATTGTTTCTATATCTAAAATTAGAAACTCTTTTAAAGGGAAGGGCGAAGAAGTAGCTATTAGTGGGAGTGTAGGTAAAGTCTTAACAAGTTCAGTAGGTACGCATCTGCCTGGTACTCGAATAACCCCCCTGATAGCAGATGAGCTTAGAAAAGAAGGTGTTAATAAGGTAATGGCTACTGACTCTAAGTTAAGGATTTCTCCTATAATGGCGGCCGCTACTAGAACCCCTTTATTAAACCCTAACTGGATGCAGAGACTTGGTTACAGATACCAAAAGCAAACACTTATAAATGCAGCTACGTTTGGAGAAACAGCTGATCTACATAGTCACAATCCTATACCTGCCTTAGCGTTTGGTAAAGAACTTAGACGAGACTCTCAAGGAAGATACTAATGTATAAATCAAGTAGCCTTAAAGATAGATTAGTTAAATTACTTGTAGGGACAGAGAAGCTGGCCCCCAAAGTAGAGGCAAACCTCAGAAAAGTAGTGACCACTTCTGGTAGGATGGTGGATGACGCTTCTAAATCTAGAGGCATGCTTAAAGATATTTTAATAGGTCAAAAAGGTGGGTTAGATGTAGTAAAAGCCCGTCTGACCCAAGGTGGTTTAATAGGGCCTGGCGGAGCCATCCTAGGAGATGTAGCTATAGACCCTAAATTTAAAGAGTTAGTTAAAAATATTAAGGCCTCTAAAGGAGCTAAGGCAGTAGTAGACCCTCGCACAGGTAAAGCAATCAGTAAGCCCCATGCCTACGCTAAGTTAGTAGGTGGGGGTGCATTAGAAGGGCTTAACCCTTTGTTTGGATTAGGTTATCCGCTCTTAGATATACATACTGCAGTCAACACCCCAGACCATGAAGAAGGTGGAGGATATTCAGGAATACTAAGAGCCTTAGGTTCCGGTGCTGGATTTGCTGTGGCAGGGCCTCTAGGATTGGTAGGAGGAACGATCGGAGGTGAATTAGGCGGTAGATTAGGCGGTTCTCTAGGAGGACTACTAGATCCAGAAAAAAAAGTACTTATTGACAAACCACTACAAAATACGCTTCCCTCTAAATATATACTAGACGAAGCTTTACCCCCCTCATATACTTAACCATGAAACTTATAATGTAAAACTAGTACTGGAGATACCATGTCTATACTAAAATTTGCTTACGTTAGAGGCGCACAGAATGCCTTAGTATCCGCAGGCGCTATAGAGCCTTACGCAAACGAATACCAAGCTGACTTAGCTGTAAAGTTAGCTGCTATGGCTATTGAAGACGATGCTGCTGATCAAGTGGATGATGAAGAGCTTGCTGCCGCTATGGCTTCTTTGGCCTCTAATGCGGAGAATGAGCTAAGCCCTGAAGAGCAAGCTATGTTAATGCAAGAAGCTATGGAAGGAAAGTCAGAACTCGAAGAAGCTATGGAAAGCGACGAGGAGACTGCTCGCGAGGTTGTTGCTTACCTAAAGCAAGCTGCTTCTGCGCATTTCCAAGGTGGAGTCGCAAATCCAAAACCAGTTAATCCAGGAGATTATGAGCATGATGCTGGTGCTAGATCTAATGAGGGATATGCGCATCTTAACGGAGCTCAAGGCTTAGCTGATCCTCATAAAAACGCTACGCCATTTACAGCTGCCCAAAAACCACATGTCGAAGGAGCTACCTTAGATGCTAAGACAGCAGCTGCTATTTTAAGAAAACTAAGTACCGATGCTGCTAATACAGCTGCTAATGAACTTGGAGGCGCTGGTCTAGGGGGTACTGATGAAGAGCATGAAGGTGGTCCAAGAAAATCAGATTCCTATGCCAACCTAGCTTCTCAAGGTTTAGAGACAGGAAAATCTAACGCAACTCCTTACACCGGTAAAATGGTAAATCATACTGATAACATGGCTGCAAGTACTGCAGCGCTAAGTGGATCAGATAAGAGTGCTGCATACAACTTCTTACTATATAAAACAGCAGAAGAAGTGGGGCCTTTCTTACCTTCTTCTTTAACTGAGACTGATAAGTTAGCTGCTCTTAGAACTATGATCGGTATGACGCAGCCAGAAAGAGCTCAATACATTCAAAGAATCAAGTGGGCTATGGACGACTCTGAGGAAGAGCGTGATGAGGACGATGATAAAGAAAACAAATCTGAAGGTTTGACTGAAGGTCAGAAGAAACTACCTCCAGAGTTGCGAGAAGCTATTGCTAAGAAGAAAAAGGATGATGATGATGCTGAGAAAGAAGCCTCATATATTCTTAGACAACTAGGATTAGGATACTAAAAATGGACTTACGCACTGCTTATATCGCAGGTATGTCTCAAGCATTTTCTAACAGTGGCTTGTTACCGCATATGCCTTTAGAGAAGGTTGCACAAGGAGCTGAAATAGCCGCTCAAGCAACTCCTCAAGAAGCGCAAATGATCGGGCAATCTATTGGGCCTCAAGATTTAGAGTCAATGATAAAAATCTTAGAGGTGTTAAGCATTCTGTTTGAACAGTACCAAGCGCAAATGGGTGGAGCTCCTCCGGGAGCGGGAGCACCTCCTCCAGGTGGTATGCCTCCACCTCCTCCAGGTGGTATGCCTCCACCTCCTCCGGGAGCGGGAGCACCTCCACCCCCACCACCTCCTCCACCTCCTCCAGGTGGTATGCCCCCTATGTAATTAGCTATACTTAACAGAATATTATTAACTCTGTTAGGTAAGATGTGATGCAAATAAAAGATCTAGCTACTTTATCGGGTTCTGAAAGAGTTCGTTTAGCTTTAGGGCTGGACCGGGATCAGACAAATAAACTGAAGCTAATAGCCCAATCTATGGTTTCAGCGAACCCACATATCTTAAGAGTGCCTGTAGGTAAAGCTAGGTCTAACACTAGCTTCTATGACTTTAGAAATAATAAGGTCGGTATAGGGCACAAGTCCCCTGAAGTTATTGCTCATGAGTTGGGGCATGCTATATCCCTTGCTAATTCCTCTGATTTTTATAAATCAATATTGAGTAAATCGAAGAAACTTAGTAATCTAAGCAATATGGCTTCTTTTACTCTGGCAGGTATAACTGCGCTAAATCCGAAATTATCTAAAGAGCAGAAGAACAAACTTCTAGATATTGCTACTATAGGTAGTACTGCTATAACCTTACCTAACTTATATGAAGAGTTGAAAGCTACTGCTTTAGCAACGTACCATAGCCCTGCTAAACTACGTACAGGAATATCTTTAATACCTGGTTTAGTTAGTCATATGTCTAATGACTTAACAGCCCCTGCCACTTATTTATTAACTAAAAAATTACTCGGAGTTAATTCAAATGATTAAATTAGCCGCAATATCTCCAAAAACAATGATGGCTGGAGAACAGCAAGGTGCATCTTCTCCTGAGGAAGTGCAACTAAAACAACTGTTTTCAGAACTATCTTATGCTATGCTAGAAGGTAAGTTACCTAATATAATGCCTAATATCACTAGCTTTAAAGTTTTAGAAGTAGACTTGGATAAGCGCAGAGGTGTAGGAGTATTTAAAGTCTCTGTAGGACAAAATTCTGCAAGCATACCCATCATTATGAATGATGGCAAAGTACTTACTCCTGAAGTAATTTACTCCGATGCGGGCAAATCCTACTTACCTCTAAAAGACAACTGGCTAGAAGAGTTGAGAAACCCTTCAGAAAACTACCTAGGAAAATCTGCAAAGGCGCCTAAAACACTTAGCTCTGACATGGATGTTAGAGCTCTTACTCTGCCTCCTAGTACAGGGCGGTTTGTATATGCTTCCTACGATAAAGAAGCCTTACCTTACATAATTGACTCTGCTAGCGATGTAGCTAAGGTTAAGTTAGCTACTGCTTTTACTAAGAGTCCTGAGTTATTAAAAACGGCTGTTAAATATCATGGTAGTAACATAATAACCGCCCTCCAGCCTTCTTTTAAAAAGGAAGCAAAGAATGAGCTATCTACAGTCATTTTAAGTCCCGAAGATTCTTATGACGATTTTAAAAAGGGTTTTGGCGATGCTGTTAAAGAAGCTTATCAAGTTGCTTTAGAAGATGGCGTAGTTACTAGAGACTTAAGACCTAGAGCTAAATTAGCGGTAGACGTAACTAGCTCCTTAACCTTGGCTAAGGATCAGGAGAGTGGCTTAAGTGAGCCTAAGTACCCAGGGCTGTACTCAGTACTAACCTCTACAGGTAAAGAAGAGAAAGTAGTTATTGTACCAAGACCCTTTACTCAATATAGTATGGAGTCTGGCAAATCTGAGTCTGGGTCAAAAAGGCACACCTACTTAATACTTAGGCCTACTGGGAGGTACGTAGTTCACCACGAGTCTCTGTTGGGATTACCTGATCCCTTACCCTTACCTGAAGGATCTAAGCTTCATAAAGCCATAGCTAGTAAGCCTAAGCCTCAAAATGGAACTAATTTATTCCTAGGCGTTAATGGTTCGGGTGTGACTAATGCTGTTGTGTTAGACAACCCTTTAACTAGGGTTTCCAAGACTATTGATGGCTATACTGCTATGTCTGGAGGTACTAAAGTAGTCATAACCTCCTCCAAAGGAGTAAACATACCTAAGAGGGTAGAGGGTGTACTATATATACCTTCTAGCTACATAGGTATAAAAGGTACTAAGACCGATACTTTAAGTAACCTAATAACAACGCCCGAGCAGCTCTCTAAAGTTCTAGAGAGGAAGATAAGCAATGTATCTGAAGGGGTTACTAAAGTTGCTTATAATAGGGCAGGTAACTACTGGCTGGTAGATGGAGAGTCTTACGCTACTAAAAAAGACTTATTGAGTAAGGTAGCTTCTTTAGATATTAATGTAGATTCTGTGCGAAAAAGTTTAGATAAAGTTAAAGAGGCAGGGTACTCAGTATTTCATTCTATAGACCCTGCTAATGTAACAAAGCTATCTAGTATATTCGGGCCCGACCCTATGCCTCCAGGAGGTATGCCACCTCCCGGCATGGATCCTAACATGCCT
>CEUT01000413.1_pt1 | contig 72877 bp, 61 predicted proteins | sample 531401 | NCBI WGS metagenome assembly CEUT01 (sample SAMEA2622821, study PRJEB7988) | marine metagenome | biome: marine biome (ENVO:00000447); feature: surface water layer (ENVO:00002042); material: "saline water (ENVO:00002010), including plankton (ENVO:xxxxxxxx)" | depth 5 m | reverse complement strand
TGTGCAAAAAAGTTTTCACCAAACTCTTGATGAAATGTTGGGAATACATCTCCCATCAAGTTGTTAAAGATCTCATCAAATGGTGTAAGAAATTCCCGCTTTGAAATTGTGCGTGCGGGAAGCGCACTTCTGCGAATTAAATTTGGCATTTTATTTCTCCTTTTATCTGTATAGTATAAAATGACGAACAGGTGTAGTACTCTGCTCGCACTATAAATATAACCTTTTTGTAAATAATGTCAAGCTTTTTCTTTATTATTTTGTTGCAAAACCCAGCCCGCTTTAGCAATCACAATTGCATCAGCTCTATCATACGATTCTGGTTTTGGGTTTCCATGTTTTGTATATTCAATATGAAAAGCAGGCTCTGTAGCGAGCAAATGATCTAATACAACTTGTTTTGCTTTTTGTCCTCTCGGCACTTTAATTCCTGCTTGTTTGCGAGCGGATGTTGCTCCAATAAATTCTGGTCTTATTTCAAACAATTCAAACGCTAGCCACGATACAATGCCGTTAAAACGAGTTAAAGTGGATAAAGTTTTTGCAGACGACTTGCCTCCCATAAACATGTGGAGCGATTGTTCAATATAAATATGTTCTATGGGATACTGTGATGTGCCTATTCTAAGTTTAAATTCATTATCGCATTGGTACATCTCATATAAATCTAATAGTTTTTCTTTTATAGCAATTGTTTTGTCGAATATATTTTTGTATTTTCGTAAATCAATTGAATCATAAAAAACCAGTTCACCTTCAGCTACTACGGCAAACCCAGTTATGCTAGTGCTAATATCTATTCCTAAAATCATAATCTATATTATACTATATATCTAACTTTAATTTAAACGTAAAATTGTCGGTGCTTTCTTTTAAAACTGGTCTTGATAAGCTTGCTAAGCCAATTAAATTCTTATACTGGTCATAGACCCCGATTCTTGATATAAACACTTGTCTTTTAAATGGCGCAGAGTAGTCAGAATAACTCGAACTAGCTATATTTTTAATAAGAACATCGCTTCTTTGTTCGTAAATTTGTGACGAAGTGTGTTCGTTTCTATGTTGCCCTCTTTGAATAAAAGTTGGGTTATTTGAATAATTCACAGCGCCTTTTCCTGCATGCGCAAACATGGTCATAACTTGTGTTTCTGTGTGTCCTTTAAACGCCATGTTAAAAGATGCACTTCTGAATGTTGCATGTGTGTTATGCGAGCCTGTAGCATCGTACATACCTGTTCCATAGTAAAGCCATTTGGGTTTATCCCTTGTGCTGCCATCTCCTATGAATCCTATATCTTCAGTATTTAAATCCCAGCTACCTGTTAATAATATAAACCCTTCATCATAAAGGGCAACTCCAGCAATTGAGCCAGAGCCCACTGAATTTTCAGGGCCGACTTGAATCAGTTCGCCATTTTGTCTGTGATCCTTTAACTCACCTATAAGCGAGCCGCTTAGATAAAATCTTAATGATATTGTTCCAGGGTTAATTCTTGTACCATAAAAAATTGATGGAATAGAAATTAAGTTTAATGTTTGTTGATCTTTGTTAGCATAAGATGCCGAGACACTATATGCCATGCTACGATAGCCATAGTAATTTAACCTATTTCTTAAAGCCACGTAGTGGCTGTTAAAAGTGCCATCAGAACCTGAAGGTGTTAGAATATATTCTCTTGAAATGCTAGCAGATAAAGGATATGTGGCTGTTAGTACATCGCCAAATTTAAACGCTGTTGAGTACGCAAGATCTGTTACGGTTTTCCATGATGCTCTTGCGCCGTCTTTGGTAATAAACGGATAAATAATGCCCAAATCTTCTACAAAATCTATAGGCTGAGCTTCAGCATTGTAAAATGTTTTTCTTTCTTGATACGATGTTACATTTTTGATTTTGCCATCTGTTGATGATGCTGTTAAGAGGCCGCTAAAACTGCCAACTATTCTGTCGGTTCTTACAAATGGTCTATCAATGTTGTATTCATAAAGACTAATGTGTCCGTAGCCTATGTTACGGACATTTTTAAAAGTATTTGTGTTTGTAACAGTCGTACCTTGATTAAATTCATTTTTAGCAACGTCGTCTATTAAAGGAACCGAAGGTATTACAATATTACCGGCAGTGTTGCGAACACCCTGTTGATCAGGTGTATTATTATAGTAAACCTTACCTTGGTGAATGTAAAAATTTACTTTTGGAAATGCTCTTACAGTATTTGTAAAGAAATCATTTTTTCCAAATTTCCTATAAGACATAAAGTATCTCCAGTATTAATTAGCACAACACTAATAATCTAATCTAACACGGAGTATCAATTCATTGCTTGGATCTTTTTTCAATGGTTCTGATAACTTGGCTGTTGCAAGCAACTCGTTTGCTGCACTATAAAGGCCAACTGTTGTGATATATGCGACAGGCGGATCGGTGGCCACCTCTTTTACGACAATTTTTGAACCGCTTGTATATGTTGGATTAGAGCTATAGTTAAACTTATTGTGTGGAACACGGCAGAAATAAATTTTAGAGTTAATTTCAGTTGTATTGTTGAAAGATAAATTTTGAATTCTATGTCTAAATGCATCACAAGCACCACTTATGGAAGAAGACACAAGCGTGTTATCTGCTGTTCGACTATTATCAGCATCAAGAAGTCCATAAGCAGCACCACTTTGAAAATCTGTGATGCCATGGAAAATGGATGAACTTATGACAGCAATTCCAGCTTGATAAAAAATAACCCCGTGGGAATCTGCATGGTTACCATCCGACGACGACAACCTAAGTTCGCCAAAATCACCCCCAATAGTGTTAGACGTACCAGCAGTTGCTGATGCACTAATATCAAAAAGTGTTTTTGTGCCAGCAAACGCACTATCGTGCGAGCCAGTGCCTAATGTAATGCTAAATGAACCTTTTTTAATCTGATCTTTAGTTAATAATCTAGAGAAATTAACAAAAAAGCAGTTTAGCATAGTGCCTTCGTCGTCTAGTGTTAGATCTCTTTCAAATTTTCTTACGCCGTCCGTAGTGGACCCAGTGTACCCTAAAAGTGTTTGGGCAAACTGATTGTAAAGATTAATTTTTTTAGAGCTTTGGGTAGTGGTTGAGCCCGAAAGAGTGCTTGTTTCATCGATACCAACACTTAAATCGAAAATGTGGTTTGCTGAAGAGCTTAAAAACGGATAATCATATACTGACTGAAACATTCCATGTGTAAAGTTTTTAATATTATTATCATTCGGGAATGTGCCATAAGTTCCACTAACAATTGTGCCTGTTAGTGGGATGACTTCATGCAACAACGTTCTAGTCGTTGTAACATCTGAATTCATATCTAAATTTTCATAATTTTTTACAGGCATATATTTTCTCCAATTTTAGCCGCTAACGTATCTTATAAGTCTGATTGGCAACTGAGTCATAACTGTTGAGTTATTGCCAATAACATTTATAGTAGTATCGATATAGTCATATCTTATACCATCTCCATAAACATTTTGGTTTATTCTGCCACTTCTACTGTATTCTTCAGGTCTAGTTGCAGTCGAAATATTTCTTAATGACTCTAAAATATTAATATTAAAGCATGCAAATACTCCGCGAGGGCCTGAAAACATTGAGGGATCTTCTCTATCAACCGAAGGTGCGTACAATAAATTTTGTGCTGTTGTGATTGTGTAGTTACTATAACCTACTAAACCAGTTGAAGAGCCACCAGGACTCACAGTAGCTTCAGCAGTAAATGCTGGAATTGTCAATTCTGTAGATGTGGTGCCTGCTGAAAACGTACGCCTATCTACCAAAATAGCATTCACTAATCTATTGTCAGCTTGGATAGTCATTGTGCTATCTAACAAATCGTTTCCTGCTAAATATACGTTTCTATTCGTTGTGTTGGCAACTAACTCAGTTGTGTTTAGACCAGTTTCAAGATAAAAAACTCTACATCCTGTTCCTGTAGATGTGGCATTGGCGCGACCAATTTGTTTTTCTCCGCCGGCACCAAATGAACTTAATAATTTTGTTTCAGTCTCAGTATTGACCGCTATTGTTAAAACTTTGTTTTTAGTTGAAAGGCCATGAGTAATTTTTGTATTTAATAAAATTTCTGGCATGTATAGCAAATCGCGACGGACTATGGTTAAAAGACCGTAATTGATTGCTGAGTTTTGTGCTGTCACAGCTTCAAAAACGGGTGCTTGTAAAATTTCAAGATCATAGTATGCTGACCCAGATGGGTGTTTTTTGTTGTATAATCCATAATCAATTTCGTCATCCCCTAAAGCAAATTTTGCAATAGTAAAATTGCCGTTTGCCATTCTACGGCGACCAACATCTGTCAATACAGCATCGAGTATAATATCGCCAGAGTTATCTAAAAAAGCCATTTAATTTCCTCTCTCTTTCATAAATAGTTTGTTTTTTGTTTGTCGACACCATAAATTATATTTACTACTCAACATATCTTATAATTCTAATAGGTACTGTGAGCCTGTAACTAGTTGACAGTCCTTGTATGTAAATAGTGGTATCAATAAAATCGTATAAATTGCCTGTGTCGAACAAATCGTTTCTTGTTGTGCCCAAGAGTGAATACCTATGGTTTGTAGTACCAGTAGGCTCATTAAGTAGTTCAGGTATAAGTTCAAAATTCAATGCGGTTATTGAGGCTCGGGGGCCACGAAACGCTGAGTGTTTAAAACTGACAACGGCGCTATTATGTTCGTAAATTTTGTTATCAATCATATCAATTTTGTATACATCATAGTCTTTATCGATTTGAGGTAACGATATTTTTACAGATTTTACTAAGGGCCCAAAATTTTGTTTAAGAATATTGTTTCTATTATTTTTAAAAACAGAATTTATTGGCGCAGACATTAAATTCTTAAAAAGCTTTGAGTCTGCATATACCAACAAATACTTATCATATAACCCTAAATTCATAATATAGGCATTTTTATTATGTTCTGAAGGTCTTAGTTCGTCGAACGTTTCTTTGTTGGCACCTTCTGGGAAGTGAATCCCAGATTCAATTATTAATTTGTTTTTCTCATGGGAAGCTTGATCTAAAACTTTGTTAGGTGTTCCTAAATCACTTTCTAGTTTTCTTGTGGTTTCTTTATTGATTGATAAATAGCAAAATTGATCTGTGTGTATTGATACAGATGATGGTATCTTACTATTAATTTTTAAAATTGGCAAATACAACACATCTGGACGAGGTAAATTTATCAGACCGTGAACTATATTAGAATTTTCAGAACCAAATGCTTCTAGAATAGGAGGTAGCAAATTATCTTCTATTTTGAAAGATGCAGAACCATCAGGCTTTATTCCTAAAGAATAGTCAACCTCATCGTCACCTAAAGCAAATTTAACAACTTTAAATTTACCTTGAGCCATGTATTTTCTGCCTGTGTCAGTTAATACTGCATCGATAATAATTCCGCCAGCGCTGTTTTGAAATGCCATTTTAGTTTCCTAAATTATACTTAACGTTTAAGTCAATTTTTTTACCTGTTTTTTTAGATGTTATTCTAAATTTAAATTTTTTGCCCCAAATTAATTCAGACGCAGAACCAACTTGGACCTGATCGCCCACAACTAATTCGTGCGCATCATCGCTTCTTTGGATGTTACCTCGCTGTATTTCGGTGTGTCTTGGGTTGGGTGTAATTTCTATAAGTTTTTTAAAGTCTATCGAAATTTGCTTGGGGTTGTACTCCACTAAGTCAGTTTCAAACATTGTATCGAAAAGCGCGTACTTATAACCGCCATCATCAACCAGCTCAGCTACTTGTATTGGTGACACATAGCCTGTTACACCGTTAGCATTGATAAATTTAAATAAGTAGTAGTATTTTTTATTAGTCTTTACTGCCTCTTCATAAAAACAATTTGTATAATTGTAGTCATAATTGTAGTCTACTCCAAGCTGTTTTTGAAAAACCAAATTATTATTAAAATCTTTCAAAGTTTGAGGTTTGTAGTCGATTCTATAAACGTTTACGGTGGTGATTGGTGATATTGAATAATCATAAATCATCTGCCTTTCAAGCATACTATTTGATGATAGGTAGTCAGCTTTGTGTTGCTCTTCAATTGCCGAAATTGGTGTTGGGTATAAACCAAACTTACTACCTGGATCTTGAAATTTTTTCTGTGATTTTGAGTTAAGTGGTGGAGATTCTTGATTAATGTAAAACCCTATAATATTTGAATTGTCTTTTCTTTGATATGGACTAACATCGCAAGCAACTGGAGGGTGATCTAGCACTTTAAGCGTGTGTGTAGTTAACGGAACTTGTACAATTTTTAAGCTTGGCTCCAATTCAAAATGAAAGTCAGCTAAATACTTGTTAGCTGATTTGATTGTTGAGTTTGTAACAATTTCGCTTACGAGGGAGGTGTCAACCAACCTAATCGTTGTGCCAGGGGCCGAAACAGTTGCAAAATAGGCGGAGTATGCAGACCAATTGTTTACAATAGTCCATTTTTCATTAAGCTTAGCCCAATCTCTATGTATTTTTTTTAATATGTCAGAGGTCATTCCATCAATAGAGCCATAATCAGCACCAAACATAGTATTTAACTGCGCTAATGCAGAAGCCGCTTCTGTGGCGGTACCTAAAGGATTGTCTCCAGTTGTAACCCAGATCCAATCTAAAAATGCTTGGTCATATTTTGAATATGAGCCGGCTACAATTATTTCAGCAGTACCAAATTTAATAGGATAAACCACCGATGATTCTGCTGATCCCAGAATATTTGTTGTGTCGTCAAGTAGCTGCTCTGCTGGTTGATTTGTTGCAGGGTCAGTAAACTGAACACAATACCTTTCGGGCTCAAAGCCTGCCGTCAATAAATCTATTGAATCTTCATCCCCAATAATACTGGTGTTACCTATTAAGCGCCCCATGCGTAAATTGGAATATTTATATTTTAAGCCTGAAACAACCATGTATGCGTAGATTGAATATGTGTACTCTTCGCCATACTTTACTTGGGTGTCATAATATGTTAAATAATTATCGACGGAGGCTCCGTCTTCATAATCATTAAAAATAAAAATATCTTGTATTTTACGTCGTTCTGTTACTGATTCGCCAACAGGAGGACCGCCGACCTTTTCAATCCTATAGGCAATAACTTCTGGTTTGTTAGTCAAAGTGTCGTCAAACATTCTATTGGTTATGTCAACAAAATTGGTATCTTCAGAATCAGCATATTTTTCATCAAAACGCATGTTTTCATCGTCTATAGTTTGGTTTAACGCAATAATAGCATTTTTTGATTTCTCATACCTAAAAGCAGAATTTTGGTTCATTGAATACATCACTTCTTCATTGTTTGATGTAATAGTGAATTCTTCACTCTGTTCAGTGGTGGAGCTATTTTTTGCAATATCAATAAGCATTTGATAATAATCTATAGAGTTTAAGCTGTGCTCAAAAGATTGGGTAACCTGATTAATAGAGGATAAATTAGAGTCTGTTTTGTAAGCTATACTTCTATTAAAAAATTCTAATTTTTGAGTAGTGCCTCCCATAGCACCACCTATATATGTGCCTTTTAGATAAGACATAATTTCTTCTTGTAAGTTATTATCTGAGATTATTTTTGTAATACTATCGTGCGTCGACATACCGTCAGGGTCATAATCCTCAGATGTCGGATGAACTGGAAACCTAATTTTGGTATATGCTGGATAACGATCAATTCGTCGATCATCGGCACTTATATCTGAAAACTGAGCAATAATAGAATCTAAGGCGCCCTTGGTAAAGTATAGAGTTTTTGTTTTTTCTGTCATATATTCTTTTGTTTGATCAGACAAATCATTTTTTATGTAGGCGCCAGTTAAATACTCTCTTAAAAATAGTGCCCTGTCTTTGTGATCCCCATCGGTTGTTCGATCAGTAGCTCCAAGTTTAATACCTAAAATATATGGCGGGGGTGACTTAGTAAGCTGAACATCTTTTGAGGCATGCGGATCTCTAGAAAAATCTGCTGCTCCTTCTCTTGAAATAAAAGATTCAAATTGCGGCCGCATTCCACTTGCAAACTCTGTTTCATCAGAATCTATAGAAAGCTTGTACATTTCATTAAAGTAAATATTTGGCAATAGTTTTTCATCAATATTTTCAAATAATGTATGATTCTGGTAACGTCTTAGATAAGTTCCATATTTATAGCCAATGTCATAAAAATTTAAATCTGGTGTGGCTGCTCCAGCCCTTTCAGCAGCAAAATCAATTTTGTTTTTCTCAAGTTGAAAGTAATATGTATCATAGACAAAACCATAAGTATCAAAAACGCCATCACTATAAATCTGCTCATATTGTGTATTGCCGTAAGTGCCACCCATCACAATTGCTCTCCATTCATCAGAGTTTGAAATGGCTACGTTGTCACCTATAATTCTAACAGGCATTTTACGACGCAGTATCGGGCCCGTGTTAGAATGTAAAGGGAATCTCGGGCCCCCTCGCACCGTTGTGACATATCCGCCTTGAATATATAATATTTTGTTATGTGACATACCTGTATCATCTATTTCAAACGCGTCAACATCATTAAAAGTACCCGCTTCATATGTGCGTATTTTAAATTCATGGACATCAAGTCCCGTATAATCTTCGAGAAGTCTACCATGGTCATCGTCAGGTGGGTGAATGTTGTATGTGCCGCCGACCAGTCTTCTAAATGTGTCTACGGAACTAGTAAAAAAGTTTCTATCTAAATTCTGAACATGTATATTTTGTATGTACGATTCGGCCATATATTAGTAACCACTTGTTGATGTTGACGAAACAGTTGTTGTTGCTGTTGTTTCTATACCTACCGTTGTTGCGCTGGCAGCAGTTTCATCCGCAAATGTATCGAGTGATGTGACGTCTTTTTCAATATTAATAACGTTGGGTATGTTTGCGCGCGTTATCATAGTAAGAGACACTTCAACGGACAGTTTGTTTATTTTGGCGTTTATTGTACTTTCTAATTCGGAACCGAAAGATGTATCGTACGGTTCACCATCCCAATACAACCCTCGGAATTTTTTACTTAGCTGATACTTTTCCATGTCGTCATAATCAACGGTTGAACCATATAGAAGAGAGCCGGCGTCGACTTCGTCCATCGTTCCATAAAAAGCTCCAGGGGAGATTACGGGATGAGGTCGTGGCGAGTCAGGCATATAGATGTAAAATACTTGACCCTCACGATCGCTATAATCTCCGCGACCAAACTCTAATGAAGAGGGCATATATTTTGTAAATTGTATAATACCAATATTACCATAATTGTCAGCCCATGAACCAGCGCTGAAGGCGGGATCCGTGGCGTCAATGCCTCTCACTGTATCGAACATCATATCATATCCGCCTGCAGAAGCAGGACCTGATTCATACAAAAAATTTGCATGTACGCCGTTGACCTTGCGGTAAAAGCCATTCTCTAAATACACCGAGCCGTCGTTGAAGTGGGGGGCGAAACCCGACAAGTATTTTATGTTAGAATCTCCCATTGTTTATATACTCCCAAAAGCCCTAATGGCCGGCATACTTGAACCTAAAAAGTTCAACTCTATTAACTTATTAACTACGATAGAATAATTGGTGTTTTCTTGATTTAATTTAAATGCTTTCTGTGAATTTTCAACTCGCAATGGAAGTGCTTCATCTAATTGAAATATTGAATCTTGTGTATTTTTAAAAATATCATTAATTAATATTGTTTCGGCTTTTAAATTTTGAAAACTGCTAATGTCGATTTTATTAGGATTTTTAATTTGTTCGGTGTTGTTGGCGGCGCTATTATCTACTAAACTATACTCAGCAGTATTTATTGATCGATCATATACTGGTGAGCAGCCCATTAATGACATTACTTCTATAGCAATAGAATTTAAATCAATTATATTATTGGGCGGAATTATTTGTTGTCTTTGAGCTACTTGTGCCAACATTCTTATATTGGTTTCGTATAAAGCACTATTTGAGACCGCAACACTAGAAACATTTCTTACTTGCAATGAGCTATCCGTCGTTCCAGCTTTCTGTCCAGGTAAACGCCTCCCTAAATCAATTCTGTTAGCAATAGCAGCCATGTTTGCTCCTTAAATTTATTTTCTAATGTAATTAGAATGTTTTAAATTTTATTTACTGATTTGTAAACTTATCATGATTATGTAGTAGCAAAGACGCCATCGGAGTCCGAGGCTCTTTCAAACTCATCTATAATATCATAGCCTTCCTGTATTGTGCCTTGGCCGTCTGCAAATTTATATACCCCTTGAAATATTCGAAGACTCTGTGGTCTCCAAAAATCACAGTGTGTGTACGGAAGGTCCGCGCAGGCGCCGATGTTTGATTTTACAGCGTACTGGTCGCCTTGGGAGGCTATTATTTCTCTAACATGCTGTTTTAATGTATTACCTTCAACTTTTAAATTTAAAAGCCCAACAATACCGGCATCTGCGCCAGATTCTGGGTTTTGACCAGTTGTAACAAACCTTTCTGTTCTTTTAGCCATTATACACACTACTCCTAAAAATACGCCTACTAAATTATCACACAAAGTTGCATGATCTAAATAATATTGATTCAACCATTGCTTGCCATACACCCGATCAGATGACCGAAGCGTTGCAGGAGAGGTCATATACCGTGAATCAGGATCAAAAAGACCAGCGCGATTTGCATACTGCGCTTTAAATACTAAACCGCGGGGGTCACTCAGAAACATGTCGGGGTGTATTAAAGATTCATAGCTCTCTCGGAAAAACTTTTTCAATCCAGCGACAAACGTGGCTGCTATACCTTCATACGTTTCGGGGCCAACGCCTGCTCTTGATGTAACATCTATAATGGTTGAGCCCTCGTTAAGAGTCATTAATGCATGTTTGTGGAGATAGTCAATTCTTTCTGAATCTTTTATTAATGTCGAGTACTCAGGGGCCTCTTCCATGGATTGAATAAATTCAATAAGTATATCAATTAAATGCAGTGCAATCGTTGGGCCCACGACCCTGCTGTAACGTGAGTGATCACCCACTGATGCATATCCAGGGGCATAGCTAACATAAGACGCTATTGGTATATCTGTGCCTAAAAAATCACCTGCAGCAAACATATCTATAGTATCAAACTGATAAAAATCTCGATATTCCTCAAAAAGATAATCACCAGTGAACCTAAATTCGTCAAGGGCACTATAATCCTTTACGTGTCCTTCGACACAGTAATAAGACGTGAGAAATCTTGCAAAATCAGCTATAGGAATTATTCCCGCAGTATACAAATCTAATGGAGCAACTTGACCATCGGAAATTGTATTAATAAAGTTTATTGGTTCTGGAATGTAATTATACATTTCACAAAATTCTGGGCTTACAGCGTCGGATTCTCTTGCAGTGGTGCTTCCGCCATTTTGAAACAGAAGATTAATAGTACGGTGTCCTAAGCCACCTTCAGTCGAGGTACCATTTATTCTAGTATATGGCTCAAACCCTGCATCTACAAGCCTTTTACATATCGAGCTTTCTACTGAAGAGTCTCCAATATAAACTACATCTATAAAATCTCTAATTGCATTATCAAACGCGATAATTTGATCGAGCGTGCCAGAAGTAGGACTTATTTTTTCAAGTTGTCTAAGAACTGCATCCATAAGTATTGTTTTGTCGCCGCCATATGTGTTATATACTAAATCACGATGAAGATGATATAAAACACACATTTTGACCCATGGGGCTTCTGAGGCATCTTCGCCAAATTCAGACATAACTTTTTCAATGTAAAAATCATTAAATTTTCCATCATATTCATTATAGTTGCAGTCTTCCATAGCCTGTTCAATGAAGTTTTTAAAATCACCATTATAACAATTCATAAACGCATCAACTATTGCTGCCACTACTTTTCCTGTTGTATCTGTAACCTTTACTTCGTGCTGTAAAAATGAATACGGAAATTCAAACTCTGTCACAACATCACCCTCACGAATTGGACCTGCTACTTCTTGATGTTCGAAGCACATAAGCCTATAGTTGTAACCTAGCGTATAAGACCCTGGGGGCTCCGTCCACTCATAGGCCGATTGGACTCCATAAAATGCCTCTGCTTCATCTCCAAGAAAAGTCATTCCACCGCCCAACTCTACGTCCCTCAAATCTTTAGAGGGGAGCTGAAAGGCTCTATTAACTAAATAAGTAAATTGTTCACCTGATTTCCTTGAAAAGTCAACGCCGAGAGAATAATCATCGCCAAAGTAACTAACATTTTCTTGGTTAACTGTCAAAATAGATGGCGTAAATGAGTTAGAAAATTCTCCGCCCATAGAATCGAAATCCAACACTGAATCAGAAAAATCATCGGAAGACACCGGTGGATACGGGGGTGCCGACATATTATTTGCTATAACACACTCGCCAAGATCATCAAAATTGGCAGTAAGTTTTCCAGCAAGTTGTAGATTATCTGCATTTGGTATCACACCCGTTCTGCCAGGCGAAGGATCAAAGTCTTTAGATAATTTTCTATCGCTATTCCGTTTTTGGTGATACCTTCGTACTGTCGCTTCTGTAACCTTGAAAGTTTCTGATGTTACAGGTTTACCAAAATAAGCTTCAACATTACTTAAATGATAAATATACGAAATTAATGATTTTTTAGTTAGTGCATGTTCAAAATCAAACCACCAATATCCAAACATGTAACCATTTAAATCGGTAATTTGGTATTGGCTTCCTTTTTCTTGCATTGTCTTAGTAAACTCGTAACACAACGCAAGCCCATAAAGTGCACATATGTTGCTGGCTGAATTTCGTACTGCCGTTAGCATTTTGTCTATTGCATTCAATTTATTCTCAGATACACCGGCGCCGGTGACGCCACTTCTGAGAAAATCAAGTTGTTCACTAAGGAGCATGCTAGCTTTTGAACTAAAAAGATTTACCATATGGTTATACAGTAAACCAAAATTAGTGTCTGTGTAGCCGCCCAAAGTATTAATCAAGGCATTGAGGACTTCGCCATAAGCAGCACCCACGGATATCCCTGCCTCGTCCATGGTGATCGCGCTGAAAGCTCCGCTATAACCCGCGTTTCCCATAATACCCGTTTCGCTTCTAAATCTAACGTTAACCTTGCCGCTATCGGAGGTGTACGAGGAACCCCAACTACTTGCATAAACATTTGTGAAGAAAGCATCCGCATTATATAAATCTGTTCCAGGAGCAAACGCCCGCTGGGAGATACCCGAAACAACCCTTTCACCAAAATCGCTCCGCGTGGTGGTCATTGCCATCGCTATCAAATCATGTAGTAAATTATTTGCTTTTTCTAAGGCGCCGGCATCTTCACCTTCTGGGGGCATGTAGGTGGATGTTATAAAATTGTGTGCTAAACAACTTAAAAGCTGTCTAGCATGTTCTACTTTCAAATCCCCCCAATCGCCCAAAGGAAAGGGTGAGCCGACCCAGCCCGCGGCTGAGCCGAAGCGTTGGCCAGTTACTTGCAGAAAATCATAAGATACAATTTGCTCACAAGCGGTTGCGAGAGTTGCAACATTGGATGGTGAGCTTGAATAATCAGAATCTCCAGAATAGGTTCGATCAAAATTTAGTTCGTAAAACAATTCTGTACCTAATCCATATGTTTCTAATAATACGCGTAACGATGTATTAGACGGATACAACTCAAATTTATTTGGATCAGTGTACGTGCAATAAAAAGTCGGACCAGTATATGGTGCAGAAACCATAGGTTCTCCATCGCGTTCTTCGCCTGCGTACGCCGCGGCTGTAGTGGAGTATCCTACCGCCGCCTTAACGTACGCGCCGTTGTGGTCGGGAGTCCGCGCGGCGATGTGGGCGGTATCAAAGTAACTTGAATACCCATCAACTGTTGTTGCTGTCAGATCAACAACAACAGTATTTAAATTAATGGATTTAACTAACTGAGTACCTGTTTTAACTTTGCTGTTTACATTTAAAAGAGTTGATTGGAACCTTTCGTAAAAATCACCTACGGGTGTTACCGTACTAGTTTCAGGAAAAGTTTTTTCATAAAGTCTCAGCATGGGCAGAAAATCAACTTTGTGACCATTTACTTGTAAGATAACTTTTAAATTATCAATAGCTTCTTGAAGTGTGGCCAGTTCAGATGTATCAACACCAGGGTACCCAGCGGCTGCATCTGAAGCTGTCGGTGATGAATTGTTTGCTGCGTTAATGGTTGCTTCAGATTCTGTTACTAGACCTTTAAACACATCGAGAATATCACTTCTTTTCATTCCATCATCAGCATAATATAGCGAATCAATTGCTTGCAACACATCGCCTTCAGTATAAACAGTGTCAGTGTCAATCAGTTTAAAAATTGGTCTTGCTATAGAAGCTAATCTTCCGTTCGTTGATACGGTCTCATACGTTACATCGGATATTTGTTTTGTATATAAATCAGCGCGTGTATACCCATGACCCTCGGTTGGGGTGGCTTTACCAGGCCTGGAAATATCCAGGAAATCAAATTCATCGCGATGCGCATCAAATTCTAACGTTGTTGTAAAACAAGCAAGAGTAAACTCAACGCCGCCAAACATTGCTTCAAGATATAACATAGGACCGTCTGTTCTAGATCTAGACTCATTATACTCACCAAAATCTTTGTTTGCAATACTAAATGTTTTTCTCAACCTACATCTTATAACTTCATTACCTCCGTCATCGTAAATTGTATCTGTGCCATCTAATGTATTGTATGCATTTTCAAAAAACATTCCAAGAAACGCTGGATATGTCGTAAGTCCATCTTCCCCTTCAATTTCCGCACCATCAGGAATTGGAAACACAACTTTTTTGCCAACACCAAAACCTTTTTTAACTGTGGTTCCGCGGATTGTACCCGTGGAGTCCATGGTACCATAGCCACGAAGGGCTCTAATAAGGTGCCAAATATTTGTAGGCTCTCTTTTTAGCGCTTGTTCTATATTAAGTCCATAGTCACCATCGTCGTCTTGAAAAATACCGTTATAATATTTGCCAAGCAACAATTCGTCTTCATCGGAACTGAAGTGTACGCGCTCTTCATCATATATAGGCATCGAAGTAACTGTTCCACCCGAAACGGTGAAATCAGAATCTGCTGCGTTTTCAGGTAGCAATATGCTTGTAAAGCTTACGCTTTTTAGAACATTTTCGTAAAAAATTTCAAACGATGCGTCTGACACATCGGCTGGTTTTGCGAAATAACACGAGGCATCAACTGTTATTTGAGTCAACTCTACCGATATTTTATCAATATAAACAGTTGGTAAATTTTTACCAAATTTTACTATTTTATTACCGTTAATGTTTATAGACATATTTCTGGCTCCGTAACTGGTCCATAGATATCGTAGTATGCAATATCAATATCGCTTTCTTCACATTCGAAATCAATATCAATATAATAACTATCTTTATTAAATATTTCTGCGCCTTTGCAGGCTGCTTGTTTATCTATCATGTGATCTGTATTAATATTAAAATAATATTCAACATTGTTTGTATTTGGCTCGACATAGGGATTATCTAAATTGTTTAAATAAGTTTCGGTTATAATATTGCCTTTAAGGCTTTTAAAATCTTTAACAAAATCTTTTCTTAATAGTACATCTTCTAATCCTTCTTGAGAACCAGTAATCTCAAATACCTCAACTTCAAAATTTTTATTTAAAAGTATTGTATTTAGCTCTTCAGCATAAATTAACAAATCATCATTTTCTAAAGTTAAATATTTTTCATCATCAAAAAATATTAAATTTCCAAAATCTTTTTCAATATCAAATAAGTTTGGTCCCGAAAATGCTAATTCATTTGTTGATTTAACGTTCAAGTTGTAAGTTAATTCTATATTAATTTGTGGAATTTGTATATCAAATTTTGTTCCAACGGTGCCTGAAGGTATACTATTTTGTGAACTTGATATTTGTCCTTGTAACGTTACCAACTTCCAAGCAGGAATATTTTGCGTGTTGCCTTCTAAAAAAGCATCTCCCAACATTTGTTCAAATCTAAAAATATCTTTTCTTGGAATATTTTTAGTTGGTGTTTTGGTGCCAAAAAATTCTATTTTACGTCGATGATATTCTCCTGTTGCTGGTTCATATGTGTAACCTTCGTCGTCATAGGTAGCCCTTGTAATTGATTCTACATCTTCAAACAATATCTGGCCTTCCATGTATTGAGTTTTGTTTTTTATTCTGTCTATGATACTATTTTGGCTTCCTGTCATCCCAATGTAAGCACCATCATATATAATATTGTCATCAAAAAAAGCATAAAATGATGGTATCAAAGTACCTTGTGATAGCATGTGCCTACCGTATGATGTTAGTTTAAAATCGTATACTTGTTGCTTTTTATCTAGGAATTTGCCCATTAATAATTACCTCCGCCGCGATTACCTCCGCCAAAGTTTTGGCCAACGCTAAAACCCATGCCATCTGGTGCGCCACCCATAGATGGTGCTTGCCTCATTGTGCGGGTCGCGGCTCTTTGTTGAACAGTTGCTGTTGCTATTTGAGCAGTTGCCATTGCTCTTCGAGCGCTCGCCGTTGCTCTTTGAACAGTTGCTGTTGCTACCGCTTTGGGTTGTGTATATTTTGCAATATCGACGGCACTAACTTCTGCAAAAAGAATGTTAGTAGCCTGTCTTTGGGCCATGGCTGGTGTAGCAGCTTGAATTTGTGGCGTTTGGGGTTGTTGTTGTTGTAAATCGCTTTGTGATTGTTTCATAGCTGGTATAGTATCGGAATATTTAATATCAACATTGAGTTTAATCATTTCAACAAAAGACATATAATCATAAGGCCAGTTGTGTCTTAGTTTATAGTTACTGTCTTTTTGGTTTGCATCAGTTGAACCAACTATTTGTCTGTTGTCATATTTAGATGACTTGGTAGAACTCTGTGCTTGTTCGTCGACATAATCCCAATAATCTTCTTGTCCTTTTTGTTTAACTTTAAAAATCATCCAGCGTAAATGTTGATTTTCTTCCAAAATTCTTTCAGAAAGTATTTCGTTATCAAGTAATACATGACCAACAGATTTGTGTTGAAACGAAACTTTTTTATAATCTCTAGGTGCTAAATTTTGCCAAATATATGATAAATCATCGCGGTCTAAGTTATATTCAAATTCAAATATATACATTACAAATGGATCAATAGACGTATCTGGATTGTTTATAAAATCAAATTGAGGGGGTAGAATATATTTTTGCATTTTTTGCAATTGTTTGCTAATACTAGTGCCTGCAGCCACCAATGAATCGCCTGTTAGTGAACCTATTGCGTCTGGCATAGCTGCCTCAAACCTTTGTTTTGGAATTGATATGAACTTTTTATTATGAGATGCTTGTTCGCCAGGAGGCATGCCAGTTTGCGTAGTGGCTTCAATTATATATGGTATAGCTACAACTGCTTCACGAACAGTTGTTTTTTCTTTTAATTGTCCTAATTTTACTTTTTCATTTTTATTAAATCCAACCAAATCGGCTAACGATTTAACTTTTTGAAAAATCTTGGTTGATGTGTTTCCTTGACCAGCAGTCAAAGTTTCACCTTTATTATAAGCAGAGCTATATTCAATAACATCGTAGTGATATCGAAGCCAAGATCTTGGTATATCTTCAACTGATAAGAATACTCCTTCTTTATTTCTTGGTTGGCGCCCAAATTGATGCCACATGCCTTTTGCCACTTGTGAGCCACCAAAATTGTTTGGATAAGTTATTTCGTCGCCTGTGATGTTGGCAAAGTTCATCATTGGTGTTTCAAATTTTGGTCTAATAACCCAACGTTGGCCAACAGATTGGCCTGGGCGCGCTGACTGTAAATTGCCAAACTTATCTTCTTCCGTAAATTCTATTTTTTCAAATCCAAATAAATTTATAGAAGCACTTAATTGCATTGATGTTTCATTAATTGCATGACCACTGTAAGGTGCTAATGGGCCTTTATGCGGGTTTAATCTATCAAAAATAAGTGCGCGTGTAGCTTGAGCAACTGGCAGGCCGTCGCTGCTATCGATTCGGCCTGGATCAAATCTCCTGTACACTGCTGTTGTTTCAGCAATAATATCTTCAATTTTATACTGCTTGTCTGCTTTAGGTCTAAAAATTAGATCCGCCCATGCTTCACCATTATAATACGGTGGTGTATAAGCTGGATTAAATCCAGAGAATGAATCATACGAACTAGTAAAAGTAGCAGAATCCTGCACTCCAATATCGATTTGATTCATAAAAGGGCGCCCCGCAAGGCTTGGGCCAAACGCAGACGGTCTACTATACATTGTAAACGTTTCTCTAAACGGTGTCCCAGAAGAGCCAGTTGCTGATTGAGCGTTAGGGTATAAAGGATCTTGAGGCAACGCGTAAAAGCCCCCTGACATCATCGCATCACCAATTTGAAATGGTCGACCACCATTTGGAGTATAATTACTTTCTAAAAATGCTGATACTGTAACGGCCTTTGGATTGTTATTCCCAGGGGGTGGCTGATCCGCACGTGTAAAGGCTCGACCATGACCATCGGTATCATAGGCATACGTCCTTAATCCTTCTGTTGAGCGGTTCATTTTTACCCTCATCATATAAACTTCTGAACCACTAAATACAAATGAATCAGTTTTAACATTTGATTTTAAACTCGTAAAATTAGAATTTTTCAGGAAGAACGAAGGTACAGCGCCAAAGAAATTGCGAGCCATTTGTGGGTATACTGAATCATCTACATTAGCTACAAAAGAAGCGGTTGCTTGCGGTAGCAATCGAGTTCTTGGATTAGACTCCATGTCATAAAAACTTTTGCCTGCTAAATGTTTTACAGGTTCCAGCATGGTTTCAAAAGGCAATCTTTCATCAAAAAATGATGAAGAGTTTACAACTATATCTTTCACAGCTAGACCAGGATTAAATGTCATAGCCCAAGCTGACGATGATAAATTAGATGTGCCATTTGTTCTCAAATATGCATCATTAAAGTTTTTTGGTGCTATTTTTGCTGGTTGAGTAATTATGGGGTAGTCTACAGCCATGCCAGATTTGATGCTGTTGTAAAGTATGCCAGGAGCAAAAATAGTTTGTGCTAATGGTCTGTAAACAACTGATGTTTCAGAGCCTGTTGCTGGATTAAATCCTTCACCTCCAACAAGTGGGCCTACTGTGCCTGTGCCTGCTGCAAATGGTACATTATTAAGCACCCCTCCAAAATTTTGTTGGTATGAATCTTTAAATTGTTCAACTAAATTTACTGTTCTTTGTGCGGGATAAAAACCTTTATACGGATTAAATCTTATTGCAGCCTTACAAGACAATTTAATTTCAGTAGCATTTAGTAATGTTTCTGTTTTAATTTTTAAGAAATCTTTTAAAAATTCAGAATTTGAATAACTAATATAGAATGAACCGTCGTTTTGCGTATCTGCACCAGGAACATGTGGAATTTCAAGCTCTAATGGTTGAAACGGATTGTCTTTTTCTGCATCACGAATATAACTTGATACATTTTCACTAATTCTATATTCTGGAACAATTGAGTAGCCTTTTGCCATTAATTTTAAATCAAAGTTGTAATCATTATAGCTATTAAACCAAGGCTCTGATGGTCTTGAGACAAACTCTAAGTCACCTGCAGCATTTTTTTGATAATATCCTGCATTTGCTGGCGCATCCCAGGCTGCAGCGCCGCCGCCTAGCTCTGAACTGCTTAGTGTTACACTTACACCAAAAGCGCCCGAGGCCTCTGTCGGCAGTATTGTACTGGAACTTTGGAAAGGGAATGGTGATCTTATACCATATGGCGAAACCATTGATGTTGGGACCTCACAATCATGTGGGCGCGCATACACTGGTCCTATAGTTCTGTAAAGGTGTCCTTGGGTTAACTGATCGACAATCGAGCCGCTGTAATTATCCATATTTAAATTTAAAAAATACGTATATTCATTTTGTAACTGACCTGACGAGCAACTGTTAAACACAGCTTCTGCATCGTCTAGCGTGTCATCAAAGGCTGTAGTTCTGTCAAGAAAGTTAGTCGGTGCATCAAGAGGCCATGAGCTTTGCGAACAGTAATATCCCAATGCGTTTGTAGATACGTGTGCCCCCACAGGTGCATTAAATATTCTAACTCCTGCATTTGTTTGTGTATTAAGAATAGCATTAATTACGTTTCTATCTTGTCTGTTGTCTGTCCAAAATTTATTATTATAGCCTGGCTTCGTGTATGATCTGGTAATAAATTCATTTTTTATAGGTGGGAATATTTGTTGCGTTGTCATAACCCATCTTAACCTGTAGCCTTTTGAACGGCCTACCGAAACAACATTTTGGAACGGCGTTGAAAATCTTCCTATATTAGCATTTAAAACGTTATCCATTTGGGGCGTGTTAAAGTAAATTTGTTCATTTTCATGTGTAGCTTTTATTGTGTATTTTTCACGGCTCAATGATTCAAAGTGTACCATATTAGGCAACCCTCTATTTGAAATAGCCGGCAAATCATAAGATACCAAATTGTTAGGGTCACCATCCTGGCCAATAATTCTCAATTTATTGTTAGCCTTTTGATTTCTAATAATTGGATGCTCAGCCTGTCTTAATTGTTTCCATGAAGTATATCCATATTGATAACCTCTCTTAAACATAAGATTATTAAACATGTAGGGTTGATTTCTAGGATCGGTGCCGAGAACACCTATGAGACCCCCACTGCCAGCTTTAGAGTTTTCTTGGACATAATTCAGATATTCTTTTATTTCTGTTGTAGCTGGGTACCCCAATGTATTAGACGATGCTGAAATGACATCTACAATATTTAAATTTAAATCACTAACTTGTTGTAGTGTTCCTGGTGAATGCTCAAACGGTTCGTAAAGTAGGTGTGGTGACGCACCTGTTTCAACAGCGCCAGCCTCACTTGCACTTAAAAAGTCATATACAGGTATGTATTCGTTCCCAGTACGACCTAAAACAGTAACTTTTGTTAAGAAATTGCGCGGTGCATACCCAACCCAGTTATTATCATTAACTATTGATGCAGTGATCCATGCATACTGTTTAGAGCTTCTTGGAATCTGATGTTGTACATAAAAGTTGTCATAAACTTTATCATCTGTATAGCCAGTAATAACCTCATACGAGTATTTAGGGGCTTGATTGCCAGTTAAGAAATTATGCGATGAAGTGCCTGCGGTTAGGATGTGGGCTCCCGAATCATCCCGAGTACACGTCAAATAAGCAAAATCAAATCTAGTATTACCTGGCGCACTATCTAGTGCAGGTGCCACATTTCTTAATTGGGCGCTGGTGCTATTCAATTGAGGAAATGAACCAGTTAAAGACGTATTATCTTGATCGTCGTCACCCATTCTAAGCCACATCAACAAAGAGCCTGTTGCTGGTGCGCTTGAAGCTGACAAATTCATTGGACTGCCGCCGTTGTATAATTGTAATATTTCTGCGCTTGTTAAAACTTTTCTGTACATCGATACTTCATCAGCAAACCCAGTAAACTCATATGGAGTAGTTCCACCCCCTGTGTTTAAGTGTCCAAAAAATGAAATTGGCTTTTCATAACTTTGACCAAAGTTTCTGAAATTTTGTTTGAGGGAGCTGGTTGGGAAGAAAGGATTGCTAGTTGTTGCGCCATTTGATATATTTGTTTCAGTGCCATCAACCCACAATTTAATATACGCACCATCAGTGTTTAATGTGCCGTGAGAGCCGCTAAAAGTAAACACAAAATGATGCCATTCATTATCTTGTATTACTGGTAAGACGTTGGCGCCTTGTAAATATTGTTTAGTGCCGTTGCTTGGGCTTTCTGGCGCGCCATCAGTATGACCTAAAATAAATACAGCACGCCTGCCATCTGGCGAGATGCTTAATCTCTGTATCGCTCTGTCTGTGTCATTGTTATACCCAATGTCAAAAATTCCCTGGAAGCCATTATCCCCACGTGGGCTATCACTGGTATCGGGAAATTTGATCCAACCAGACCAAGTATACGCTACTGTTTTATGAGTTCCGCCATATGTTTCAGCCCATTCTGCATCAAACTGTATTTGGGCACGTGCACCAATTTCATCTGTTAAATGTCCCAAATACAAAATATTATCATCTGTATTGCCATAAGCAGAATCAGATCGAAAATAAAGTGATTTTTCATTTAAAAGTGATACATGACCAGGCACATCTCTTAACTCTTCGCCATACACAATTTTATTTCTACGTAAATTATTTCTATGAACTTTATGAAATCCAGGTAATTCGTCATAACTTGCACCTGTTTGATCAAAAGGTACATGAAGTGAATCTCGACCAAATCTTGCTGTATGTCTTGCTAAATGAGAACGAAGTCCATAATCTTCATGGTGGATATCATTAACTCGAATCCCAACTGCGCTATTAACAGCGCCATCTACTTTTGGTAGCGTACCGCTAGGACCTTGGTATGGTCGGAGTACTGATAGATTTTTGTAGTTTAATGTGTTATATACTGAAAATTCATCTGAACGAAAGTCAGTGTACCCAGGAGTCATAGTCTCGATTCCACCAGGTGCTGAAAATTTTGATTTTATAATTGATTTATTAGCAGTGTTAGATAAATATCCGATATTGTAATCTGAAACAAAATTAAATCTTTCTGTATCTAAATTATATTCTCTAACTGGACTTATATCAAGGAAAGTCCTTACTGATGTAAAACTATTCGCTGTTTTTTGAAATATATTTGCAGGTAGCGTTGGGGGGTTTTCGACAAATTGTCTTGGATTTTGAAAAGCACCAACAGTTTGAATATATTCATACGTGTCGGTATAATTACCAATAACTTCTGCTCCTGGAACAATTCTGATATTTTTAATATTGACAGGGCGTTTAGCAGTCATATCTCTATAGTAAACAGCTTTTTTGTGTGGTTTATAGGGATATGCAGCTGCTCCTGATAAATTAGTGCTTGGGTCAGGATAATCTGGGCCAACTAATCCAATTGCGCCTGATGGGACTGAGCCAGTACATGAGCCAACTAAAATTCTCCAAGCTTCAGGTCGTGTTGCGGGTGTGTCTGAGCCAGTATTCAATTTAATGTGCCGAGATTGATGCCCTCCAACATTTTTGTCAGTAAACGGACCCTGCATTGGCTTTTCTAAGTCTGGGCCGTATACATCATTATGTAAATTAGTTATTTGTAAATTGGTGCCACTAAGAGCATCAACAAGTTGGGCTTGATGGCCGCTTGTTACCGTTGTTTCATATAAACTAAACGGGAACGCCATAGAAGATTTTAAGTTATAGTATCCTAAACCTTGTTCGTATTCACGACCACTTAACACCTTAAGGTGTCTTTTTGTTTTGATTGTATGAGGCTTTGGATCATTGTTAGTTTTAATTTTTGTCAAATCAGTCATAAACCCTAATAAAACGTTTAAGGGAATATACCTTTTTGAAGTTGTATTTACGGGGCCCTGTGGAGCAACTGAAGAATACGCAAAATGTATATTTTTGCCATTTTCAAAATTAGAACCACCTTTATAAATTTTGACTTTTTTGACTTTGTATAATTTGGTTTGAATAAACGTTCTAGCAGAATACAAATCAGGTGTATAAGTGGTGCTATTTCCAAATAAAGTTGGCGCCATTCTCTCAAGATGTGGATTAGAAACGATTATTTTACGATAAATTTCTCTATGTGTATCAATTGTAGAATCACCAGAACTAATATCAGGATGAGTTCTTTCGGCACGATCTTTCCAGTACTTAGCTCTTATTGTTGTGTCACGTGGTGAACGTGGCAATGAAGAAAACCCAACTGCGTATGGATAAGACTTTTCTGTAACACCATATATAACGCCGCTTGTTGTAGGGTTTTTACTTTCAAGAGTCGGAAATGGTGTTTTATATTTGTGTCTTTCCAGAGCATGACTCTCAATAACATTTAAAACTTCGTCTAATCCGTCGCCTGAAGCGGGTAATAATTGTTTTACAATTGTAGTAACTGCATCATCAAACCATTTATAATAATTAAAATATTTTTCTGCTTCTGTTACGTTTTGAACTTTTTCAAAAAATACTTCTCGAAGTTTTTCTATGTCCTTATATCTTTCTCGATACCTGTTAACTGGATTCCCTATTAAATTATTAAAATCGACTACGCCAGCAAAAAACGTAAGCATTTCGGTTGAGACTGCTTCATAGATATTTTTTTCAATTGTAAATAAATAACTTGGTACTGTCTGATCGTTTCCTAATACTTGGTCATCTTGACTTAAAATATTAACCATATCGCTACTAACAACTTGTTCAGGATCAATACTTTTAAAAGAGTTTAATTTTATGCTATCGACAACAGAAGTAGACGACTGGCTGAATCCTTGGCCATGGCCAGTATGTTGATAGCCTGAATATTTTCCAAGCCAACCAAAGTTATCTCTAATTAATGCGGAACCTGAGCTTGCATCTATGACTGTAAACTTACCAGTACTATCAGAACCTGTAACATTGTTAAATGTCCAATCAAGCGCTAACGTTTTTAGATTGGTTAAATCAATATTTTTATCTTCATATAAAGGTGAAATATTTTCAATGGCTTTCTCAATACCAGAGTTTTCACTTCCATAAGTATGTGACAACAAATCTGAATTATTAATACTTTTTGCCCAGGCGCGACAATTAAGAACTATAATGTCTGATTTATTAATTGTTGAGCCAGTCAGGTTTGTTTTTTCTGCACCAACAAAAACACGCTTGTGTGATTTCAAAAAGTTTTCAGCAACAGTATTTGATATTGTTCCTGTAAGCTCAAAAACATTTGCAGTTGTACCTAATACATCGTTGGTGCCTCTAAAAATAATTTTATAATCTTTATCGGCATAAGTTGGCCCTTCATCATATAATTTATCTTCCCAGTTGGGTTGGATTCTTACAGAGAGGTTCCACCTTGTATTATCATATACAGTTGGAAAGTCACTACTTGTCAGCGTAGGTATAGGGTGCGGATTATTGGAAGATGTTAATTTAAAATATACATTTTTAGAAAACTTTCTATCTCGTACAGCGCACACTTGAAAATTTGCATTGTCAGTTGTTAAAAATGTTGTATCTTCACCAGTTAAGTTATCTGCATCTGACGCATCAAGGCCATATACACCAAATATAGATGAGGACAAAAAATCACGATTTACGTTGTCATACCTTGTAAAATAATTTGGAAATATAACATCGGTTTCTAATGTAAACCCATAAAGTTTACCTAATAAGTTTGGGTCATCAGTGTTAGAGCCAGACAAATATCCTATTGAGTTTGCATTTGTGCTTTCTTGTTTTTGGTAAACGTTTGCATTTATATTATTAGGCGTATTAAAGTTAATACCATTTTTATCTACAATTATTTGGGAAAAATTATTATCCAATTCATATGTAGCATTTACGTTATATGCTTTAAGTTTTAATAATTCGTCATCTAAGTAAAAGCATCTCATTACATTTTTGATAGCTTTTTCAGTTCCCTTAGATTTAAAAATATTTGTAAGATTATTGTACAAATTTAAATAAATTGAATTTTTTACATTATTTAAATCAGATTGATGTAAAGTAGTTTCGCTTCTATTCTTGAATTTTTCAAGTATTGTTGAGTCAACAAAAAGCTCTGGCACATACATTCCAAGAGAAGTAGGCAAGTGTGAAGCAAATGGCGGTGGGGAACTAGATGCCGTCGTGTAGCTTGCGTGTTTGAATTTTGGCATTTCATTTGACAAAAGATACATTTTGTCAAAATATGTTCCTACAATATGAGAAATTATTTTTAAGTTTTTATTAGTTTCATCTTCGTGTTGATCGATAACCCATGATGGAGCGTATGTTAAAAACGCACTATTATTATTTAAGTCGTATGCACTACCAGTAAACGATAACGATGTGCGCAAACTTACAAACTCAGGATGCGTTGAATAAACTACAGGCTCTCTGTATTCGTACTCTGCTGCTGATGCTGAAACAATAGCAGAACCTGTATTTCTAGAAGGCGCAGTATACCCTGTCCATGTACCATTGCTAATCCTACCAGAGTAGTCTAATACAGTACTGTCAATAGCCGTGTCTCCTGTTATACCTTCATTAAATTTATAATACACACCAAGAGTAGTGTTTGAGATATCTGTATTGGTACCACCTCCTATTGCAGCAAAATGATTTACTGCAATTTCGCGAGGGTTCCTATCACTTTTCCAAAATCTAAATTCGTCAATAGAGCCACTTAGCTTACCAGAGCCAGCTGCGGCGTTTGAGCCTGAAGGTGCACCTGCCAGCGCGCCAATTCTAGCGATCATTTTTGACGTCGTTATTTCACCTACGTTTTTGCCTGAATAAACATTGGTATCGTCAATCTTACCATCTACATACATTTTTACTATAAAATCACTGCCGTTATTATAAAATCTAAAGGCATAGTGGTGCCAATCTTGTATAAATGCTGTAGTGGTTTTTGTGCCAATTTCTGCTTGTACAGGAACTCCAGTAGCGGCTGTACCTGATTGTGCAGTAACTCTAAATCGACTTGAACCCCCATTATTTAGTTCAATGCGTAATCGGCCATAATCATCTTCTGCAACATCATTATTATTCCATAGATCAAAAATAACTTGCTTGCTTGTCAGACTAGTGACAGCAGCATAATCAGTAGCTTTCAACCAAAACTCGACAGTTACTCCGGTGTCAAAATTTGATTTTAAATTTGATAGCCTTGTGCCTTCACCATAATCATTTGGTAAACCAGCAGTTTTGTAAAGTGTTTCATCATAAATATTAGCAGACTGGTATTTGTTGTTCTCGGGATTGTTTGTTAGCGTGCTTAATGCATTTGTATTAGACGTTGAGTGAGGTCCGCCTTTAAACGTAATATATTCTTTAGTAGTAGGTTCTGCATACCCGTCTGTAATACCTACTCGGGTGCCCCAGCCGCTAGGTGAAAAAGTAGCATAACCATTAAAACGTGGATAAAGATTATCAAAAATATATTTTTCACCTTCAAAAAGCTCGTTGTAAAAAGTATTTTTTTCTGCTTCAGAACCATCGTACGGGTAGTAATCTACAATTTTATTAAGGGCACCCTCATAAAACAATTCTGCAGAACCAAACTTAATGAAGTTTCTTGGCTTAGAGTAATCAAGTTGCGGTACATACGTGTCAGCTTTAATTTGCAAAGCTAACGCATTGTCGATTGACTCAACATCTTGAAAAAAGCCTTTTTCAGTATTATATTCAGCGTAATTCCGTGAACTGTTCCTGAAATTTGTAAACAGGTTTTTTATGCTCATTTAAATTTACTATTCCTTGCTCGCTCTAAATAATTATCTTTCTACTCTAAATTTGAATTCTTCTTGTTGCTCGTTCCAAGAATTTGCTCTTGAATCGTAAAAAGCAAATTTAAATTTATATTCATAACCAGGTTCAAGAAGTTTCATGTCAAAATCAAAATAATTTCCTTTAACGTCATAAGATAAAACAGTGTGGTTATCTGATCCAGTGCCATATTCAACAGCTACTAAGTTATCTAATGTTCTAACAACCTTGTAAGATGCGCTTTGTATGCTAGTTGTTTGTACTACAGAAGTGGCCTTTGTGTAAATTGTAGGATTCCAATTTCGAGGTCTTACATATAGATTAAATCTTTGTATTTGGTTTTGTTGATACGTGTTCTCTAAATTAGTTATATTGAGAATGTAATTTTTGCTTTCTTCAGTTGGTGAGCCAGAAAATACCTTGGGGGTTATAGAGCCGGTGTAATATTGCAAGGAAGCTGATGCTGCATCAGATACAGAGTCTGAACCAGAAAACCATACATCGTACAGAGGGCTTGTTGATGATGATACAATACCAATTGAACAAGAGTATACCCCCGTTGAAACATAACCTCCTGTTAGCGAGGTTTTGCCATTGTAAAGACTTAGAGCAGAACCAGAAGGAGCTGTGTTATCTGCAGAGCCAGAGAATAAACTGACCATTATTTTATCTGTGCCAATTGCGGGAATATTAGCTAATCTACCTCTGATAAAGTTATACAGATACAACGTGTTTAAATTATCTGCTCCTGGTGCCAATGAGCTACTAAAATAAAAATCAGGACGATCATCTCTAACCGCATCATCCCAACGCGCTTCAATCATAGGGCGTTTAAAGAAGTATTGCGAACCTCTAGCAAAAAACCTTTTTGTAAAGTATGATTTTTTAGCACCATCGGTATTATCTAAAATACTTCCTGTGTTTTGTCCGTGAGAACCTGAATAATATGCTTCAAAACTTGAGGATAGGAAAACTCCTACTCCATAGTTGTTAACAGAGCCGGCTATCCAGCCCTCTACTAATGACGTAATATCTATTTCTAAATTTTCTATTCCCTTTTCAAATGTTTGTTCGAATATTAAATTAGCATTTGAAGTTATATAATCACCCCCTGGTGTCTCCCAAGCGGCGGAATTTGATGCCGACATCCAATTTGAACCAGGATTTCCGTGAGTTAAATCTTTATAGCCTTCAAGGTCCAAGCCTGTGCCTTCTTGCCATGATTGTGACACTGGGTATACAACTAATTTGTAATCTCTTGGCACAGTTTTTGAATGCGGAGCATTAAACAGTTTTAAATAAAAACTTACACTACCACTAGCTGGTACAGTTCCAGCGCTTCTATCGCTCGATATACTATTAATCGGAAATTTTACAAGTATTCTTGACAACTCTTGTGATGCCGTACTGACAGAGCTTGATACAGATTGACGGCCATATATAGAGTATGTCTCAATAATATCTGCTAAACCTGTATTTGAGCCTGTGCCGCGGGTGTCCGCGCGGGTACCAAATGCATTCACAATGGTGTTATCAGCAGAAGCTGTATATCTTGTAAGCATTATCTAATCTTTCCTATAATATCATTGTCTGGAAATTTTATTTCAAAAATTGCATTCGCTGGGCAGCAGAGGTATGTGCCATCTTGTGACATATTTGAATTAATGTCCAACCTAATATTTGAAAATTGGCCACCAGTTTTATTTGTTAATTTAACTTTTACAACATCTAAAATATCTTGTGACTTTTTCAATTCTGAATAAATGTCACTCACATAAACATGCTCGCCAATAAAAAATGCATTGGAAAATTTTTGCTTTACTATTTTAATGGCATCTTGCAAAACTGCTGCCTTGTTAGCTCCGTTAACTGGCCTAACAACAAATTCAATTCCAAGATTTATAACATAGGCATCTAAAATATCAATAGTATCATTTAACATTCTATACTGATTTATCCAAGTTTTTAAATTATTTTTTATAGTATTGTTGGTGGCTATCAGTTTTCCTTGAGGATCCTCAGAAATACAATACATGTTTAGGTTTCTTTTTAGCGAATCGGCATCTTTTTGGACTGACACTCTTTTAATTGAGCCAAACTTACCTGGCATTCTATAAGCAAGGCTTTCATAATCACTTTGTGTTACTGCTCGATTTTGTGTTGGAAACGTGTCATAAATTCTTCTTTTAAGTTCTGAATTAGATATATTGCTGTTATCACCTGTGATTGGGGTTTCATTTTGCACCTCTAATGAGCCTCTAATAGAAGCAACTTGCGCCTGGGACAAGTTAGATTCATTTTCAAACCCCATAGAAACACTTGAAACCTTATTTAGTTGATTAACAGCGACATTAGAATTTGTTGGATTGGTGGCTCTGTAGGTAATTATTAATGTTGTATTAGTCGGTACTGTTCCAAAATTTGAATTTTTAGAAATTTTAGTAGGGTCAAAGGTGGTATCAGTAACGTATGATTTTCCAAACACATCAAGCGCAACCTGCTGCGGGTTTGCTATAACATTTGATTCTGCTTCAGTACCGCTTCCAAATTGAAGCACCACACCCTCAATAGTTGTTTCAACCGTGAATTTTCTTGATACAAGCATTGGTTTTAAAATGGATGGCGTGTTATCATTTTTAAAATCTTTATTTGCAATTTCTTTATAAATCATATCTTGTGAAAGATATTCAACTTCAAAATACTGATTACCATCTTTATCAAAAACAGAAATAATTTCAGAAGCGTTGGGGATTCTTAAATTAATTCTTTTAAAGCTTTCGTATGCGCCAACTTTTATTTCTTTCTGGGCAAATTGCCCAGATACTACATTTCCATATGCCTTAATAGCATAATGTGTAGGGGCACCGGTGCTATTGTTAACTCTTGCAACAACAATTTGATTTTTAGAATTATTAAAATCAACATTTTCAGTTAAAACAAAACTAGCACCCGCATCTGATGAAAAACTTGTTCCTCTTTTAACAATTGGTATGTAGTTTTTATCTGGACCCATACCTGTAGAATTTGCTGGAACTAATACGTAAAGAGCAACGACACCATATGTTGAAGGTCGTCCAGGATTTTTATAACCAAGAGTTCTTCCGTGTCTTACTATATTTTTTGTTTCAAACGCAGTGTCTAGAAATGATTCATTAATATTAAAATCAATTTGCAATGCCATTTGATCGGCCACATAAGCAACGGCATCAATCATCATTGAGCCGAAAGATGCTTCACTAAAATCTTGAAAGTCATTAGGATAGAATCTTTCAGCTAATTCCATCAAATCGGCCCTAATTGACGAGAATTCTCTACTAGTATAGTTTATTGGTAAATTATTTTTTTGGTCGTTAGACATGTAAATTCCTCATACTAAATAGTAAATTCTAACAAATCATCAAGCCCAGAATCAGGCAACCTGTAATAAACTTGAAATGCCAATGAACTTGTATCTGGATTTGTTTCAAAAAACGTTATCTTTGAAATTTTAACCGCTGGCAAATATGTATCTACTTGTTTGATAATTTTATCGTATATTTCAGATTGAACACCTTCGCTAAAATTAGCGAACAAATATGTTTTTATACCTACGCCAAATTCAGGATTCATCACTCGTTCTCCTGGATTTGTAAGAATAATCATTTTTAAATTTTGTTTAACAGTTTGTCGAATAGTTTTCAGCATTTGAAAACCATCGTTTGAACTTTTTAAAAGTGGTAGTGCTACTCCAATTGACGACATTTTAATTCCTCTCTATAAATATGTCACTCATCATTTTTAGTACATAATTTACCGCGAGCAGAAAAAGGTGATGTTTTTAATAATCTACCCCAGTCCCACCAAGACAAAAAGCCTGCTCCTGGCGGTATCATTAGAGAAGCTTTTAAATTTTGTGCGTAAATATTTCCGCCATTATCAAGTTTTGTTAGGCTTTTTACAGATTTTTCAAAATCTCTTGAGTTGTATAGTGGTTTAAACAATCTTTTTATAACCGATCTTGAATTTCTTAAAAGTTCTTTATCCCATTCATCCCAAGTTCTATAAAAAGGTGTCCACCCTTTGTTCCTATCTTTTGAATGTTGCCATCCAGGGGTGGAAGATATACTTGTAACAGCGCCTGTATCTTCATTAATCTCAGCCTGCAGGCCTGGCTTGTCTCCCAATGTCGCGGAATTGTTTTTACCTTTATCTACAGTCACTTGGCCAATTGATGGCAGAAATCCAATGTCATTATATATTGCTATAAGAGATGTTAGTTTATTAGCTGGGAACACGTAATTCATTAAAATATTAAATTTTTCGTCATCTCTTAACATGTTTATTAAACAATAAAGTAGTTTAGAATTTCCTTCGATGGTTGGCATTTGAGAGCACTTTAAATCAAGGGCATCTATTTCGACTGATGTGATTTTTTTTGTTCCGTATCCTTCAATATGTACTGAAAACTCAAGTCCATATCTTACACCTAAGTGGCCATCTAATCCAATCACTTTGTCTTGATCATCGGTTATTTGTTTAAGTGTTCCTGGATAAACTTCGGATATATTTTTTGACCCATGACTTTTAATAGTAGCAACCGCCGCTGATGGGTCTTTCTTTACCCCATTTACAGAAATATATTTTTCTATTTTAAATGGTTTATCAGCTGTTGGTGTTCCTGCGCTGCCAAAGCTTCTAATGTCTCCGATAGGAATTTGAATTTTATGCGCAAATAACGTAAGTTCTTCGTGAGCCTCATTTTGGTGAGCCTCACCAACCATGTATATTTCTATCCCATCATCATTCTCGTGTTTGTGAAAATAGCCAACGTATTCGCGGCCATCAGGGAGCGATAGCTCACCGCCGCTTGTATACAAATTTTCATCTTCATCAATCTCACCTAAATCCACAACTTCTTCAACTATTTCTTTATCTAATTCTATATTTTCGGCGCCTGTAGTGAATTTCTTAAACATGTAGAGAATCAAATCATTATATTCAGGTAAAAGATTATATTGTTTTGCATTTTTATTAAACGTTTCTCCTATTACTTTTAGCTCTTTGGCAACAAATTCTTTCAAAACAAGCTTGGCATCCTCTTCGGTTGCTAAGACAGCATCTAAGTTTTTCTCGTATCTCCAGCCTTTTAGTGTTTGAAAAGGAAATTTTTGAGCACGACCAATTTCTCTTGCTCTTTTAAGACCACTTTTAGTTGGGTATTTGTAATTGTCTTGTTTATCATTAAGTCGGTAGAGTGCCTGAAGAACTGGCTCTGGTGGTATTACTCTGCCCTCATCAGCTAATCTAGCATATGTTTGCACTGCTTGTTCTAAAAATGCGTACCAAAACTCTTCATCTTTAAATGTATTAAAGGCTTCTAAAAAGTCGCCTTGGGCATCTTTGAAATCTTTTTCCATAATCTCGACTATATAAGCGGCGAAAATAGAGCTGTAGTTGCCGTCAGCGGCAGTGTTAAACGTAGTAAACGTTGCCAATGCTTTAACATAGTGCACAGAAGCGTATATTCTGCAAGCTGCTGTAATCAAACTTTGGATGGTAGCTTTTGACTCTCTCATTAAAATTCTGTTATAAGGATTTTCGATAACGCAGTCTGGATCTCCTTTTAACCTTTGATCTTCAGGCATCGTATTGTATGATTCAGCAGTTGCGTCAGTAATTGATTGAAAATCAACTAAATCAGTATATTGAGGCTTACATGGGCCTGCGTCTGGAAACATCACATCGACCATACCAAGCCAACCTGTGTTGTCCATTGGTTTAATATACATTTTTGGTCTAGTATAGCTTCCGCCATATGTCTGAGGATCAAGAAAGAAAACTCTATTTTCTTTGTCGCCTTTATATTTCATATAACTTATACCCAACAACATATCATCATTACTAATTTTACGATCACCGTCTGCATCGCCGTTTTCGTCATAATCAGTAACTCTTGCTTTGCCATAGGGCGTCCCTCCAGGTGATAAAGTTTTACCACGTGGGACGACATATTCTATATCTTCTTCTGTTAAATCATCAATTCCTGCCCCATATGACCACGCGGGTTTAGTTGGATAATCTTTACCATCAATGGAGGTGCCTGCACCACAAACATCTTGAAGCAATTTTTTCAACAAACTGGTCATAAAATTATCGTGGAATGCTTTAAGGCCAGAGTCAGGATTTTCATTAATTAAATCTGCTAACATGTAAACTTGTGGTATAAATTCTTTTAGATTATTTTGTGTACTCAGATAATGTGGATAATTTATTAGTTCGATGTTGGCCAGAGTATCGTCAACTGATAAAAACTCATATTTTCTTTCTCTAATATAATCTTTATCAGGATCAATCTCTTGTTCTTTGGTAGTCTCATTACCTGGCTGTCTATCAAATGTTTTGTAAATGATTGATATCCGTGCATTATCATCAAAACGATTTACAAATGTTTTTTCTTCATTAGGGCCCTTGTAACTATGCACATCTGATAGCCACATTTTAACATTAAAGCCGAAACCAAATTTTTGATTTCTGTGTTTTCTCTCCAAGCCGTCGTTTTTATCTTCAAAGCCTAGAATTATATCAGCTTTATCTTTTCGGGCTCCTTTTTTGATTCTTACTCTTTCCTTATCCATATCGACAGTAAATCGAGTGTTATATCCAAAATCAGGCATTGTCAGAAGATTGACATTTAAAACACCAAATGGTTTATTGTAGCCCAAAGCTTCAAAAGATCTATACATTCTTTTGCCTTTTCTAACATTGCCTTCTGAATTATCGCTTGCAAACACTGGTGCCTCGCCGGCCACTTCTTCCCCATTAGATAATTTATACATTTGTTGCCACAAATGCTCTGCTACATAAGCTGGAAATTGTCCTTCTTGGTTTCCAACGAGAACCCCTTCAATATTTGTGGGCATTAATGAAGCCATTATGGCCAAAAGGCTCCCATCCCCTGGATCCTCTGCTATACTGGCATAGTCCACATAGCTTCTGCGGCTAGCAGATAATCTTCGGTGTGTGCTTAGTGCTCGACCCTTTGTGTCTGACAACACCATATTCATTAAGCCCCAGTCATCTTGTCCAGCAAAAAGTCCACCATTGCCGAGCATGTCCTTTGAGTAAGCTACTTGTAATTGTTGCAGAACGCCATCAACAAGACCAGTAGTGACCGCATTATCGATTTCATTTTCGTAAGGCAGTATGCCATCATCACAACCAGGAGTAGATATCAGCGGTGGTAATGCGGCGGCAACTGCATTTCCGACACCTCCCTGAGCCAACCCCGTTAATTCATCTAAATCTTCTAATAAATCGTTTTGTAAACCTTGAAACATTTCTTCGCATTGTGCGCCAGTGGCTCTACCTTCTAGCAACATGCATCTTCTTTCTTGAAAATCTGCCAGATCTTCATCGGTAGCACAAAGTGATGGGTTTGCTGGTAAGTCATCATCGGCAGGTAAATTATTTAAGAAATCTCGGTATGCATTTCTAACTGGTGCGGGCATCAAATTGCCAACATTAGCAAATAAATCTGCTAAATCTTGTTGTGTTGGCAGTGCGTCGGCAAATTCAGGAAATTGATTAACCAAAATGGTATGACCGGCCTCTAAAAATTCAGGTGTGGGTTCACCCATAGTTGCCGATAAACATTCACCTCTGGTGGTGGCGTTTGATAATGCCTCGCAAAATTGCTTAATTTTCTCAGAGTTTGATAATGCTGCGCCTCCAACACCAAATTTTGCAAACATGTCAGCAATTGTTGCATCAACATCTGCTTGTGAAGCGTCTGGGCCACATATAGATTCTCTAACAATGTTGCTTATGGTATCTCTACCTGATAGTAAATCAGGCAGTGAGGCAGCTAAATTGCCAACAGTTTCAAGTGCCTTGCAAATAGCATCCCCAATCAATTGACATATCTTAACTAAAATTCTAAATAATATTCTAAGTAAAACTTGTTGTACAGCGACCACTAAAGCTTCGTAAAGTTTTTCTAAAATGTCTGACCATTCTGGCAACCATCCAAACGGATTTTGCAGCATTGGCAACTGTATTTCATTAATGTTTCTACAAAATGGTAAGTCAATACTGTTTAAAAAGTCTGCAAAGTTTGGATCAAACGTAGGGGGCGCTGGGCAATCAAATATAGAAATAATTTTTGCAATGATTTCTGCACCTGGAAATTGATTTAATTGATCAACAAGTGAAAGCAAATCATTACTATAAACTTCTATTAACGCAATAATATATGCATCCATTACTGTGTCAGGATTTATGCCAAAATTGTTATTACCTTCGGAAAGTGTTTGGCGTGTTTCATCATATTTCTGTGCCAACGTACGTTGGTTTTTTTGAGCGTATGGATTATTTAAGGATGCCTGCCTTACCTCATTATCATAGTTGCCGTAGCTTTTGGTTGCCAATTCTCTTTCTAAAAGCTCTTCATTTTCCCATGGTTTTTCAAATTGAATTTTACCAAATAATGGAATATTATCGTCACCCCTCTCAACATCATCTAATCTTTGATCAGACTGGCCAGGTGGTTCTGCGAGTTTCTTTTTAACTAGCGCGTCCAATTCAGCTTGTTTATCAGGAGGCAGTCCAACAAATAGTGAGCCCCAATTATTTAGCGGAAGTGCTTTTAAAGCTGATTTAAGAGCAACTTTAAGTGCCTGCTCTAAGCTTAAGCCCTTAAACATACATTTAATGGCGTCCATCATTAAATCAAGCAAGCCGCACAATTTTAAACGTCCTAAGCCATCGCGATATAGCGATCTAACTATTTCCTCTGTTGATGTTCCTAAAGGCAGCGATGTTGCTAACATTGCGGCGCACATTTGCACGAATACTTGATCATCTGATTCTAACTGTTCAAATGCTTGGGCGGTTGCCATGGCAGCAATTGATTTAGTCTCACCAGTTTTAGGATCTTTAATCTTGTTAAAAGCAACTCTTTTTTTGCCTTTTTTATTAGTTTTATAGACGACACCCATTTGTTCTAATTCTGTGTTAATGTCACCAAGAGATCTTTTACAAACATTTTTATGAAACGCATAAGCAACAGCATCACCAATACTAAAAATATCATCTATGATATCTTGGCCGAGTTGCTTGCCTTCTTCTGCTAAATTATCAACAACACAGCTTATTGCGGTTTGTACATTGTCGTTATCATTTTCGGGCGCAGGGAACCGCGGTTGTGTTACGACTTTAGGGTACGTAAATTTTTGAACAAACTCTAACCAGGGTCGTGCTACGCGCGCACTCAAAAATGTATCTATTTCATTTAATTTAGAAAAGTAAGCTAGCGCTGTTGGGTCTTTATAAGATGCTTTTGAATTTAATGCTGTTAATCTTGATTTACCATAAACTAGCGGCTTTTCGCGACAACCAACAGTGTAAATTTTTAATTTAACAAGTTTGTATTCAGCAGTAAATTCCATAGTGAACTTTGTAACGTTGTTGAAACTAAAAAGATATTTAAAGTCTCTCCCTGGTGAACCAAGGAACAAGTTATATCCGCGATCATTTAAGAAATTATCTAAGTCTTTTAATACATCAGCCATTCTGGAAGAGCCAACAAAAAACCCTGGATCACCATACCTATCAAATTTGTTGTGAGCAAACACAGCGCCAGTGTCTTCAAAAAATAAATTTCCCCCTTCCACACCAGTATACACTCGATAGAATCTAGAATACAAATACATTGCTTTTCTAAGCTTCATTAGCTTAGGAAACACGTCTTTTGTATCATACGTGACTGTAACGGGACCGCCTGCTTCCTCGACTTCATCTTCTTCAGGTGCTGAGTCATCTTCAATTAATGAAAAATGGTCTACTGGCACAGAATACAATAATTTAACGGGGAAACCCTCGCGAGGATCTAAATCATATTTTGTATACTGTATGTGTCCACTTAGCGCTTCTTGAGTTTCAGCTGTTGATAACTTATTAAAATTATCTAATAGTGAGCTTATTGCTACACTTTCATATTGAGAAAACAAAATGTCAACATTTTCTGGAAGTTCTGTAGCTGATGTTACTACAGTACACTGCATAAGGCAGTATTTTTCATTAAACCATGGCTCTTGTGTATCTCTTTTCTTCCAATTAGGTACTATAGCATTTGGGTTTCTGGTGCATGGAGGGCACTTGTTAACCAACAAAATGTCATTAACAAAGTCCTTGCATACGTCAGGAAGGCCGTCATTATTTTTATCTTGATATCTTAAAAATGGTGAATCTGCCATAATAAACTCTTATGTTGTAAACACGTTTTGACTTACAATATATTTTGCTCCTGCTGGAGACAAGTATCCTATATTAACCAATTTGGAATTAATTCTTAAATGATGTACTGAATTGTTAACAAACATTTTGAGCAGCAGTGCCGATATGGTGGCGCCCAAAGATTGCAGCCCCCAAAATGGTGTTAGTGAAAATATTCTAGCAAATAGTTGAAACATTTGTGCTTGTTTTTGAACACAGCCCATCAATAAGCCTATTGATTCTTGCATTTCAAGTAAACAATCAGTTAAATTTTCGCCATAGGGCACACCCTGTAATAGTTGTACGCTTTGTGGTGTGTTGAACAGCCCGCCCCATATCTTGCGTGTTCCATCTACATTACCTGCGATTAACTCAATTGGGGCGGCGCGGGGAATTTTTCCCCCTAATGAATTTTTCTCTTCTTGGAGCGCTGCATAAGAACGTCCTGTTACTATTTTAACACCTTCACTTCCAATTATTCTAACTTTATCAGATTTTATACCAATTGCAGCGCGAGAAGCTGGAGATTTTCCCATCATAGCATCTGAGCGCCCTGAAACTCCTGGGACAACACCAAAATTTAAGTCAACATCTGTAAGTTGACTAATGTAAATTCTTGACGCATCGCAAAAAAAGTTAGGGTCAACTGCCTTAATTTTTCCTTCCGATATCTGTTCTTGTTTACATGACATTCTGCCAACTACAATATCAATCGTATTTGCTCTCGAAGAACCTTTGCCTCCCTTACCACTTGCTAACGTACTAGGTCTATCAAAGCCCATTATAATAGCAGCATTGTTATTTTTTGAAGTTAGTTTTGTCTCACCTTGACCTGAAATGAAGTTTATAGTTGGGGCTAATGGTTCACTCTGAAAAGTACCTTGGCCATCTGGGTTGAGTCTTAGTGTGTCGTTTGGGGCAAAGGGCCCTAGATTTGGGTCTATTACTCTGCCAAATCCTGCCACATTGGAAGCGCGCCGAGCGGCTTCCAGGCCGCTTACACCCGAAGCATCTCCCTCTCTATTATTTAATTCTTTAATTATATCAAGCTCAGCTTGTAAATCAAGCCCAGCAAAATCTTGTAATGTTTCAGAGTTACTAGTATTCTGAGACTTTACTCGTTCTAATTCGTCGTTTAAAAATTTTAAATATTCTTCGTCAGTATACTTCTTTTTGGCCATTTTTGTTATTTCCTAATATAAATAGTTATTTAGAAATTTATTAAATATTATGCTTGCGTCGACTCGTAATCTTTACTGATTTGTGTTGCTAATTTGCCTCTTTCAACACCTTTTTTTTCTTTATGTATGGGTCTTTCAAAATCTACACAAATTTTTGCGGCGGCGGCGGCGGGGGAAATTACAGCGCTGTTCCAATCATTTGGGAATAATTCTTTCATTCTTTGCGCAACCCAGGTAAATTGTATGTGTTCTGCAGTTATTAAGTTTAATATTATGGTTTGCATGTTTTCATCCAATGGTTTTCTAGGGCTTGTGTCAGCGGTTGCAACATGCAAGTCGTATATAGCTGGTGAGTATGTCCTTAAAAGCTCAGTACCTTCAGCGCCTGAAGCACATAGTTGTAGCTGCCAGTATCCAAACGAACAAAAGTTTTTAATTGGTGCATAATCACGTTTTCCAATAGTCGATTCTGGATCGCCACCAATATTTCTAACCAAACCAGATTCAGCTATTGCATTTGCAGTGAGCCCCCATAAGAAATTATCGGAAAAACCCTGGAACTGTGAGCTTTCTTTTAATTTTCGGAAAAATTCATCACTCTTTTCTTCTTGTGCTGTGCTCCATGAAATTTGAGGAAATTCATAAGCGGTTATGCCGCTTCCAAATAGTTCTGATAACTTACTACAATCACCGTTGTTATTTTTAGAAGCTGCCACAGCTTCGGGTTTAACAACTTGCTCTATTGAATCAAAATAGCAATGTTGTAAATCAATTGGACCAGCATCACCAGGATTATATGACACACTTACGACGTCGCCAATTTTTAATGGGGCACCACTATAGTCGTATTTCGATATGCAAAGAGTATGTTGATTTATTACGTTTAATAACCCTTCATCGTCACCAGTAAATCTTGTAACGTTGCACGGGTCTTCTAACAATTGATGAGGTGACAAAAATTTATTACCTATAATGCGGCCGCGAAACATAAGTTGTTGGCCAAATTGAAACCCTATTGCCGAAGAGCCCACTATAGAATTCGATGAGCCAGCAATTGGGTCCATTGGATTAATTGACGAGTTAATCATTACTGGAGTAGATACAACTTTCATTGTTAGCGTTGTAAAATTACGATATGTATTTTTTTTCGTAATACTGTCAACAACATAAGCATCGAAATCGTCAACTTCGCTTGGACTTGTTAAATTTACATCAGGCGAAATATCATAATCATTTATTCCCATTGTCTGCTTAACTCCCGTTCAATAAATAGAGGCCGTTAAAATTATTTAATTTCATCAGTTTGGATTAGATCAAATAATTCTTGCTTGTCTTGTTCAGATAACTCAACAGATGTATTCTGTTCCTTTTGTTTTAAAGATATTATTTTAACTAATTGCTCGTTTGATCTTTGCAGTGTCTCAATATGTTTTGCTGCAACTGGGCTAAGGTATTTATTTTGTTCCGGTTCTTTTGCGATTTGGTTAGCAACCTCATTTAAAAATTCTCGCGCAACTTTTCTATCGTTTCTAATATTACCCAAGGCTTCTTCTACTAATTCGTCGAGTGATTTTTTGTTACTCATAATGAGCCTGACTCCCAATCTGTTTTAAAACAATAATATTTTTTTCTAAATTTTTTGAGAGAGTTGACAATTTGTTTTGTATTAAGGCCAGTGATCTCTCGTAGGTAAAGATAAATAGCTTTTTTGTTAAATATCTCAATATCTTCTTTTGATTCAAAAAGTATTATAATTGCCTGATATACCTTTAAATCATTATCTTTCATTTGAGAAGAATCCCACGATTTAAGTTCTTCATAAAATAGCTTCCAAAACTCTTCTTCTACTCGATTTGACACATATGATTCATTTGTAGATAAGAATTCCTCTTCATAATTTTTAGAGATATTGTCAAAATCAACTTCCCGTTGATTGCGTTTTTGTTGTCTTTTTACTTTGTGTATAAACCAATTTTTGGTGATGACACTGAAGTATGAAAAAGCTTTGGATCCTTTTGATGGATCGTATTTGTCAAGGATCGTCATTAACCATATTTTACATTCATCACGCAAATAATCAATATTTGGCAAGTTGGTAAATTTATATGTAAATACAATTTTATCAACCATTTCATTAAACGCTGGCTCTATCCAGCGAACATACAAATCTGTACGTACTTTAGTACAATTTGTTTTACAGTACTCAATAATCGCATCTTCGTGATCTTGCGTAAAGTAATGGTTTTTGTTTTTAGCCCTGCGGCCTCTACGTTTCTTTGTCTGTGTTGTCATTAATTTGTTCCGTTTCTTCTCCAGCATCAGCATATTGATATACAAAATCAAATGTATCCATTTGCTCATTAAAAGAGCGCGCATGCTCAACTAAACCGCCTAAAGTTTCATCCCCATAAAACATTTCCATTTCATAAACTGATTCTAAATGATTAGTAAAAACATCAATCATGTTTCCTAAATCAGCTAACTCACTAGAAACAAGCAACAACTTTGATACTACATTTCTTGCATAAGTAAACAATCCTATGTTTAACAATACTGATAATGTCAACATAGCGGATAAAATAATTTCAGGACGACTCATATTCAGTGCTCTCTGCTTCTTTTTTTTGTTTTTCTAAAATCTCACGATTTTTTTCAATGTACTCTTTTGTTATGTTTCCAATTTTGTGTTTTTTTGTTTTTTTTGTAGTAGAAAAAAATTTATCATATACCTTTTCCATACAATTTTTAGAATTGCACTGTGTGCAATCTTCAAGTGTTTCTGACATACGTAAGAAAACTACTTCTACCTGCTCACAATGTAAGCATTGGAAACGATATCTAGGCATTATTCTACCATATTTTCTAAATCTTTATTAGTAACCGCTGTATTATCTGTAACTCTTACAGTTGGTGGGTTAGTAACTATAAGTCCATCATCGCCCTCTACGAGTTCAAAACCTCGTAAAATTGGTACGATATCAAGTTGATTTAACAATGACTCTTGCAAAGCCATCATAACTGCGCCAAGCGCTTGATTAGAAAGTTTCATTTTTACTCCTTGTTAGAAACTGCTCGACCTTTTAATTGTTCCCAATCTTTTTCAGGCCTTACTTCTATATTTTTATCCCAAACAGAATTTAAAACAATTGGTTCGATATTAAGTTGTTTAGAAAAATATATCAATGCGTTAACATCTTTTGGGAAACACGAACCACCAAAACCTAATTTACCATCTGGACCTGGTACCGATAGGTGTGTTCTACCTATTCTTTCGTCGTAAAATGCATATTCCAATACTTTATCGTAATCAACATTAATTTTACTACAGATTGTTTTAAATTCGTTAGCAAAGCTTACTTTTGTAGCTAAAAAAGTATTTGTAAAATATTTTACACATTCAGCCACCGAAGAGCTTGTTTTTACAATTTGTGTTTGCGGAAAGGCTTTTCTAAATACATTTTTTACAATTGTGGATGCTGGTCGCGGGCCACCAATGATAATTCTATTTTGATTTTTAAAATCGTCCACATAGTTTGCTTCTGTTAAGAACTCAGGGTTAAAAACAATGGGCGTATTAACTGATGTTCTATTTAAATGTTCCGTTGTTCCTGGTGGTACCGTAGACTTTAAAATTACTATATTATTTTTGTTGTATGTGTCTATCAGCTTGATTGTTTTTTCGACAACGCTGGTGTCGCATCGGCCATTTTTTAACATTGGAGTTGGTAAACATACAAAAATAATTTTTGTTTTGTCGCACAGTTCTTGCAAGTTTAAAACATTTGATTTGCTTGAAACATATTTGTCGTATGTGTAAATCTCGTAAAATTTAGACATTCCTTCTTTTACAGCTGTTCCAACAAAGCCTTGGCCTACGATGCCAATATTATTAATTTGAATCATTATTATCATCCATATTTTTTAAAATTTTATTGTAAAGATTAATATCATCTTTATAGAGATTGTGAAGCCTTTTATAATGTCGTTGATTCGTATATATGATATTTAAATAATCTTGTATGTAATAAGTTGTGCCATGAACGATTGTTCCATGATTGGCGCTTGAATTGATTTTGTTAATTTTAATTTTTAAAAGTTTTTCAATTTCATCAGATAAATTTTCAAGCACAATAAATTGATCAATTTTTACCATATTGCCATTTTCGTCAGTAATGTAATATATTTGTGGTTCAATATGTGTATCAAAAAATTCTCTGCTTACCTCATCTATAAAACAATCAAATCTTCGATGTTCGTCATTATCAATCCAGTAAAACGGCTTATACATTGTTTCTGGCGAATCACCAGAAGCACGATTAATAACCTCAATATAGCCGCTACAAAATCTTTTTATTGGTTCTCTTAAAATCACAACCACATGATTGTTTTTTAATATTTCAGGATTATTCAAAAAATTTTTAACAGTAAATGATAGCTTTTGTTGTTTCATCGACTCTCTGACTGAGGACGAGCCATTTTTAGATATAGGTATGTAACAAATATTTTTATCTTCTATGAGATAGCATGTTCCTTTGGCACTGTTATAAGCCATTAGTCACCTTTCTTGATCCTATAACTATCTTCGTCAAAGTGTTGTGTTGAAAACTCAAACAACTCAGTGTCTTGTAGTGCTATCATTTGATGGCGTAATCCTCTGTATACATGAAAGTTATCGCCTGGCTCTAGAACAAGTTCTTCAGCTAATTCAAGATCGTCAAACTCAGAATATTTTACAAGTATCTTGCCTGACTGAATGTAAAACACTTCGTCTTTTAATATATGGTAATGCCATGAGCAGCGTTTACCTTTTACAAAATATAAAAGTTTGCCGCAATACTCATCATTATTTACAATCCATTTTTCAAATCCCCATCCTTTAGGTACGAAATTCATTTCTAAAGAAGTCTTCATCTCTTGATCCTTTATCATCGACGTAAATGTCTCCTGCGGGTTTCCCCAAAAACAGAGAGTGATACTTAACGCCCCAATCTTTAAGTTGCTGAGCAGTTAACGCATAAAAATTTTCAACAGCTTGTTGTGGATTATTTTTGGAGCGACCCATGCCACGTGCCGTTTGCATAATAATAGTGTTTCCTTTGTCATATAAATGATTAACAATTTCTATTCTATCTGTAATTGGCTCTGCAGTACTATAATCTCCATTGGTAACTTTAGTACAAAGTGTACCATCTATGTCAAATACATATGTCATAAATTATCTACTATTTTTGTTGTTGAGTAATTGGCTATACGATTAAAAAATTTAATTTCATCTACATGCTGAGCGCCTATAATTCTTTTTCCTTTATAATCAGAGCCAATGACCATTGTTGATGCTTGAGAATTTAAAACACTGTTTTCAAGTTCCGAGTCACTTGAAAAAGTTACTACTTCGTCAATATAACTTATAGATTCTAGAACCATTTTTCTATCTTTAACATTGTTTACTGGTCGACTTGGTCCTTTAGCATTTTTTATTCTTTCATCTTCGTCGATTCCCACAACTAAGTAATCACCTAACGATTTTGCATATTTAAAAAGCTCAACATGACCTCGATGTAAAATATCAAAACATCCATTTATCCATATTACTTTCATACTATTGATACACCCTTTTTTTGCACAACAACTGTAGCACAACGATTTGCAAATTCAATTGACTTATGAATGTCTCCTGTCTTGCAAAATTCACTACAAAGTCCTGAAATAAATGTGTCGCCGGCGCCCGATGTGTCTTTAATTTCCACATTTGGAACGGGGTAAGTGTTGTTTTGATAGGTGCACCCAAGCGGGCCTCTTGTTACTATTAGCTTACTTTTTATTATATCACTTAATGTGTGTTTAGTTAAATCATATTCTTTGCTGTTTATTTTAATAAAATTAAAATTTTTAACCCAATCACCTAATACTTTTTTTGTATCTATAAATACCAAATCATGTAACAAAGAAATAACAGATAACATCTCTTCAGTCAAAAAACCTTTATTATAATCAGATACTACAATAGCATCGTAAATTGTTAAATCTATTTCATTAAAAATTTCAGGTGACATAACACCATACTTGTCATCATTATCATCAACTCTCAAAAAAATATGGTTACTGTCTGCGTGCACATAACGAGTTTTAGTAATTTCTTGCCAATTTTCGTTTGTTAAAATATCTACTGTATTTTCTAATGAATCAAGATTGCACTGTACATTTTTTGCCATGCCACCATTATCTGTCGAATTAACAACCTTAAAGACAGGCACTGGGGCTTCTGGACAAAGCCTGTTTACTTTTCCATAGATAAAAACATCTTTGCAACTTTCACCAATTACTAAAATTTTTGCCATATTATCTTTGTAAGAAACTGCGTCCAGTGGACACTTGTTCTCTCCAATAGTTTAATAAGTCACTCATTGTTGTTTCAAAACTTATTTCAGGCTCCCAGCCCGTATGATTTTTAAATTTAGTTGTGTCTGGCACTTGTAAATCTGCATCGATGGGGCGCAATCTTTCAGGATCTATTTCTACAGTAATATCATTGCGAGTTGATAGCGAAATTAAATGCTCTAGCATATCTCTGACAGAACAGGTATACGAACCACCAATGTTGTAATATTCGCCTGCGATTGGGTTTTGGGTTACTAACATATAATAAGCACGAACTGCGTCCCTGACATCAGACCATGTTCTAAGCGAATCAAGATTGCCTACTTTGATTACTGGTTCTTGTAAGCCAGCTTCAATCATTGCAATTTGTTTTGCGAATGTAGACTCGGCAAATACATCGCCGCGGCGGGGGCCAGTATGTGTAAACATGCGTGTTGTCATTACTGTCATACCGTATGCTTCTGCATAAAAACGCCCTACTAAGTCTGTACCCACTTTGGAAATTGCGTAAGGAGAGGCTGGATGAAACGTTACGTCCTCATGAATTGGCAAAAACTCTTTTGGGACACGTCCAAATACTTCTGACGAAGCACAGACATGTATAATGGGATTTTGTTCTAGTTTTTTAATGGCATCTAAAACTTTAGCAGTGCCTAAAATATTTGTTTCCAATGTTTCAAGTGGAGACTCAAAGCTGGTTTTAGGGTAGCTTTGTGCCGCTAAGTGAAAAACATAGTCAGCATTTACCTTACCAAAAACGTGCAACATGGAACTTAAATCATTAATATCACCATACTCAAGAAATATTCTGTTTTTATTATTAATTTTGTTCATTAAGTGTTCGATATTATCTGTTTTATCGTTCCATCTTAATAAGCCGTGAACATTCCAATCTGTATTTTCAAGTAAAAAATCGGCTAAGTGTGATCCGACCATGCCAGTCAATCCAGTTATAATCGCTGTTTTCATTTTTATAATACCTCGATGTTGTTATACTTTTTGATAACCAAAATTTTTAAAGTCTTCATCAAATAATTCATTAACTATATCTATCTGTCTTTTATCGTATTTATCTAAATAGCATGGTTCACCATCTGTCACTGTTACAGGTGCTTTAATGCTATTGATACTTGTAGTTATTTCAAAACCTTTTGAAGTAAAGTAGTTTTCTAACTCGTCTATTTCTTCAACTTTAAAAATTTTAAATCTTTCTATATCGTTAACCCAAAATGAACACGGCTTAATCATTCTAACTCCGATTGGGCAAAGCTCTTCAGGGCACTTTGATCTAACTTTAAGCTTATTATAAAATGTGTCAGAAATCACTCTTTTTGTATGGCCATCCTGATAACACAAAGGCAATAGATCTACAAAAACTGTAAAGGGTTCCTCATGTCGTAACCATCCGTTGAAATACCACTGTTTATAAATAGAATAAACTCTATTATAAGGGTTTCTTACAGTAGTCAAATTAGTTATATTAACATTATTCCACAATTTATCGTGTTTAGTAATGATAAGATGCTCGCCAGAATTCCTTGGGCCATGTGTTGGTGTTATTTCATTAGTCTTAAAAAACTGATGTATAGACGTGCCGGCACATTTATTTATATGCATAAATCTAAAAAGAAAATTTTCCTTTACACTCTGTGACATGATTATCTTATTTTTCTTTGTAATTAGGTGAATCGTACCTGTCTAAAAGTTGACGTTTGGCCGTCCAACCTGGCCAGAAAGGTTCATTTTCTTTAATATAGACTGAGTAAATTGTTCGGCGCCACCGAGTAGGGTGCATATTTTTATCTGCCTTATGTAGCAATAGTCCATGCACTACAAGAACATCTCCTGCCTTATATTCCAATTGTTTAATTGGCAAATCTTCAGGTAAAAGATCGCCGTTTTCATCTCTATAGTCACTAAGTTCTTTTGCATCTCCTATGGGCGCTGATTGTACTAGCCTACCCTTCTCATCGTATTCAAAGTTTGGTGTAGGTACAAATGACAACATTCCAAGCCTATGACTTCCAGGAATTACTATTAATGACCCGTTAGACTCATCAGCATCATCTACCACTAATGCTAAATTTAAATAATTATTTCCATTAGGAGCCATCGGTGCAAAATTGTCTTGATGCCAAATAGAACCAAATTCTTTTTCATTATTTGGTTTGCAAAAAAAAGTAGTACTTGCAATTGGTATAGCTCTTCCGCCGCAGATGGCATCCCCAATGTCACACATTTTTTTACCTCTGTGTGCTTCTTTGATACTTTTGTGAAAATGCATGTCTAAGCGAACGGTAAAATGTCCGTTTGCTGCTTCATCTAGATCTTCTCTTAAAATAGCTATCTCATCTTTATTCCAAACTTGTGGTACAACCAGATAACCGTTTTCATGAAAAAACTCTATTTGCTGTTGGGATAAAGAATATGAGTCCATATGTGTTTTTAGCCTACTCATTTACATTTTCCTTGTACCACTTTAAAGTTTTACGAAGTCCTTGCTCTAAAGAATGTGTTGGTTCCCAATCCAACTCATCTTTAGCTTTTTGACAATCAAGAAAAAGTGATGTAGGTACCGTTGGCTTTGTAAGATCATGTTTCATAATAAGTTCTTTACCAGAACATTCTATCACTTTTTCAACTAAGTGTTTAATCTTAATACCTTTTCCTAAGCCAACGTTATAAAGCTTATAATAATCTTTCTGTTTATTTAGTGCCGCATCAATAAAAGATATTAAATCTTCAATGTATAACAAGTCTCTTTTTTCTTCACCTGTGCCCCACACATTAACAATACCATCTTGCGATGTCATAACTTTGGTGATTGTTGCCCCAGTAACATGTGATCTTTCTAAATCATATTTATCATGGGGCCCATACATATTTGAATGTCTTATTACTGTATGCTTTGTTTTTTCAAATCCAGCATAAAATTTACACATATTTTCTAAGTAAACTTTTGTATGACCTGCTCCATAATAAAATGATTGAATATCATCGGCAGGATCAAAATCAGATTCTTTAAGTGCAGTTTCTGATTTTTGATACATAATTGTGCAACTGGGAAATATAAAATGCTCTACGTTTTGCTCAAATGCTTCTCTTAAAAGTAGTGAATTCATTACAGCATTGTCAGTTACATGTATATAAGGTTTTGATACAATATCTTTGGCGCCAGTTGTCGTGGCTGCAAACTGCATAACAATATCAACATCACTAAGTGCGCATCTAATATCCTCTATATTTCTGAGATCACCGTATATCCATTCAACATTATCATATTGTTTATGTGGTTGCCTGTTTCTGTAAACAGCTTTTATTTTATAATCTTTTTTAGAATAATAATCAAGCAAATTTTTACCAATAAACCCAGTGGCACCACATATAAGAATCGTCTTCACATTTTTCTCCCATCTAAAATCAGTTCTTGTTCCTTGTTAAGAAATGAATTGTAAATTTTATTAATAACCATATCTAGTTCCATCGCGTTTTCTCGGTCGGGTGTAGTTTTAATATTTGTTGGATAAACATCTAGAACACATAGTTTTGTATTCTCTTTTTTTAAACTATTAGAAAAGCCCCTAAGACCCCATTTGGTTGCTGAGTAAAGTGTTCTTGGCGACTTGACTTCAAGGCCAACCATAGAGTTAATATTTACAACGTGTTTTAAGTTTTTTATCATTAAGTTTGTTAATAAAATTGGTGCTAATAAATTTACATTTATCATGTTTTGAATTTTTTCAATTGAGTATTCTTCAAACTGTATATTAGGGCATATTATCGCAGCATTATTTATTAACACATCTATACTGTGAGCATTTGCTTTTTTGGCTAGCTGTACTGTATCTTCAACGGAGGATATATCGCAGTCACTTCGTCCGCCATGAAATAAAACAAAATGTCCACATTCTTCAAATTTTTTTGCTAAAGCTGCTCCGAGGCCGCGATTTTGTCCTGTAATCAAAACTTTGTAAGAAGACATTAGATTAATTCCTTTATACTTTTTTGATGATAACCATATGGGTGGCCAGGTCGAAATTCGGCTTTTTGAATACCATCGCCAACATAAACAGGTTTGTTATTTATTTTAACCCATTCAAAGTCTTTTGTCAAAATAATTCTTAAATCAATTGTTATTTTTGTAGTCATATCTTTTAAATCTCGATATGTGGCAGCATGAATACATCGAGAATCAAACATAATAATATTATTGTAGATATCAGCAGCAGGTTTAGAAATTTTATAGCCTTTTTCAACAAATTGCTTATTGTAAGTAAAACATGTTTTTTTCCATTTTTCAAAATCAAAATTGTATTCAGATAACCACTCTCTAGTTTTTTCTAAATCTCCAATCCAAAAATCTGAATGTTTGTTGTTGGTTAGCGAAAACCATATATTTATTTCTTTTGGAGAATGCCCTAGTATGCTGTCGCAGTGCCAAGCTGGCAAGAATAGGTGTTTGTTATACTCAGGTATATGGAATCTTATTGTTGGTGTTTTTTGAAAATAAAAGTTTTCTTTGACCACATCAGTATAGATGTGTTTTACAAAATCAAAATATAGTGATTGATTTGACTCTATAAATTCAAAACCAATATCAGAAATAAGTGGTCGTGAATTATTATCTTTACCTTTAGTTTCACAAACAAAATATTTTTTATCTATTATATTATGTAAATCTCTTAAATCTATATCATTGGTAGGTATTATTTGCTTGCTATGTAACATATCAGTTAAAGCAATAGCAAACTGTTCATTCCATTTACTATTTTTTGTTGAAATGTTAACTAATTCAGATTTAAATATTTTTTGAAAACTACTTTTTTCATAAAATAATTTTTCAAAAAACTTATACCTTTCTTTGATTTGCATGTATTCCAATTCCACGTGGTTTGTCCATTCGGTTTCGATAATGCTGCCAAATATCATCGGCTATTTCTTGAACCACTGGCAATAAACGTTTATAATTTTCATCTTTAGACCACTTTAAAAAATGCTGATCGCGGGGTAAACCTTCATATTTTTTTCGACCTGCATCTCCGCTATCATGAATGCCATCATAATAAAAATCAACTTCGATAGAACGCGAGTATTGATGTTTTAAAGCTAATAAATGAACAAGAGCTGCGTTTAAGAAAACATGGTCTGAACCTCCAACAGCGTCATTAAGTTTTTTAATCGCCAATCTCCAGTTTTTGGTGCATATCGGCAACATTTCATGATATTGATAAATGAGTTTTGATGGGTTAGTGCATATAGGCTTTTCGTATCCGTTGAATGGCTCAATTGCTTTAGTAAATCCGTTCGACATAGCATTAATGTTTCGACTCATTAAATTATTAGTAAAAAGAGTGTAATACCCGTCAGAAAAAATATTCTTTTTTGATACAATTTTCTGATCCCAATGTTTTTTTAACCCATGAAAATCATCTGTTACCCACCAATTAAAATAGTAATCAGTATTTTCAATAAAATTAAAATGAAAATTCATGATATTAGAATAATTTTCATTATTATGTTCTAATATTTCAAATTTTACACTCTTAAATGTATTAATTACTTCACTGTACAATTCAATTTGATCACTATCAATTATACAACATATATCGTAATTATCCTCTGAGTAGGATGTGTCTATTAACATCTCAAGAGTATAGTCAAGCTTATTTGGATTATTGCGTGAAGGTAAAAATACCACAATATCTTTAAACATTTTATAATTCCTTTTACTTTGATTGGCAAATGGCTGCTATCTTGTCAACTGTTTGCATAACTACTGCATACTCATTGTCTTGAGCCCAATTAAAAAAGCAATCCTTACGAGTTGCGATTTCAATATCTTTGCCCTCATTGCCAGCGCCTGGCCCATAGTTTGCTAAACCTATGCTTTCGCTATTTTTACTGTCATGTAGACTTTCCCAGACTACACCAGAGTCTATTAGCCGATTCAAATTATATTTTTTTGATAGCAGCAGTATTGTCGCTGCTATTAGTAATTCATGTTGAGATGTCAGGTAGCCTTCTCTCATAATCTCATGAATTAAAAGCCTAAATTTATTTGTCGTAATTGGCAATTGTTCAGAAAAATTCCAAATAACATGAGCGTCATTTTTGTACAAGGCGCGGTTTTTATTAGACAACGTTTTTAAAATTTTGTCTGACTGATAGTGGTTTTCAAACACTACTGTTTCACGACCGTGGCCAAAAAAGTTTCGAGATTGATGCATAACAAATAAATCATCTTTAAAATAATGCTTCTTGTTTAAAATAGAAATATCCCATCCATACTTACCGCCCTCTAAATTAGTAAAATCATCAGTCACCCACCAATTAAAGTAATAGTTATTTTTATTTAAAAAATTTGTAACCGACTGAATAATATGCCACCAGCATCGATTTATAGTAGGTTCTGGTCTCTCAATTAATACATTGTTCATTAAAGGATAGAAACCAGGCTTTTTTTGTTCGTCTATTATTTTTTTATACTGATTAGTCTGTTCATCATTGCCATCTATTATTAATAAAACATCATAATTTTCTTGTGACGCAGCAGTACGACGTAGCATTTGTAACGTTGCCAAACATTTATCGGGATTGTTTTTTGTTGGTAAAATTAAAAGCAAATCTTTCATTGTGATTTAATCTCCATAAGCTTAAACACATCTTTACCTGCATCAGCCATTAATTTGTTATTAAGATACCACTCAATTGTTTCTTTAATACCATCTTCAATAGAAATTTCAGGCTCAAAGCCGTACGATTTCGCGCGCTGCATATCAAACACTCTTCTTGGATCACCCGTTGGTTTTGTTGTATCCCAAACAATTTCAACGTTTGCTTCTTTAGCAACAGCTTCAGCTATCCTTTTTATTGTTATTTCTTCACCTGATCCAAGGTTAACAGGCTCTGTAATTTTGTTCTTAACTACAAACATCATTCCGCGGGCAACATCTCTTGCATGAATAAAGTCTCTAATAGAAGAGCCATCCCCCCACACATCTAAGACTCCATTACTAAAAGCTTTTCTGATTAGTGACGGAACAACCATTGCACTATCAAGATCAAAGTTATCGTGTGGGCCGTAAACATTAGCTGGTCTGACTATGCTGCATCGGCCTTCGCCAAACTGTTTTTGGTATGCCATACATTGTAATTCACCCATTCGCTTTGCCCAGCCGCCAAACCAATCGTTTTTAGATGGCTGCGTATTCCAAACATCGTCTTCTTTTAAGACTTCGGCTGGCTGATAAACTCCAACGGTTGATGTATAAAGGTACCATTTCACGTTTTGTTTCATAGCAGCTTCTAACATATTCGTGTTAAATTGCATCATTGGGCCCATAATATTAGCTGGCTCTTCGATACAGACACGTGGAGAGCACTTGATACCTACTAAATTAAAAACATAATCCATGCCTTCACAAATACCCACACAATCATAAAAGTCTCGAAGGTCAACATGATGAAAAGTAACTTTATCTAACATATCTTCAGGATGCTTTAAATCAGCAACATGAACCTCGGCACCCTCATCAAGTAGCAGATTTACTAATTCTCTACCAATCATACCGGCGCCGCCAGTTACTAATACTTTTTGATTTTTAAACATAATTTAATTTCTCACACAATTCTAATATTTGTTGTTCAGTTAATTCTGGATGATTTCCAATGTATAATCCATAATCATGGATATAATTTGAAACACGTAAAGGTCCGACAGTTCTAAAATTGTAATTTTGTAAGTAAGGCTGTCGGGCTTGGTTTCCGCCTCCAGCGGTACCAATTCTATATTCTACGCTTTCTTCTTCAAGTATATTACAGATGCGCTCCATGGTAATTTGGTGAGCGCCCTCGGTAGGTATAATACCTGCTGAAACTTCAGGGTTTATAATTAATGGTAGTGCAAAGTTACTGCTACCCTCAACAAAATAATCAACAAAGTATTTGTTAGAATTTAGATTATCTAACCAAACCGCTAAGTTTTTTTTGCGAGCTTCTATATTCTCATCAAGTCTATGAATTTGTTCGAGCCCTAATACAGCATTTAATTCGGTACTACGCATATTAAATCCTGGCACAGCGAACGTAAAAAGAGGATTAAGGTCTTCACAATGATATCTTTTTTGAATTTCTTCGGAGGCTTCTCTGGTCATACCGTGGGAACGGAACATACGTGCTAGCTGGTAAATTTCTTCGTCGTTAGTACATACGGTTCCACCTTCAATCGTGGTCATATGATGACCAAAATAAAAGGAGAAACACGACATATCACTCATAGCACCAACTTTTACGCCCTTATAATCTGCTCCGTGAGCTTCACAGCAATCTTCAATTAATATTAAATCGTGCTCTTTTGCAAGTTCAATAATTTTATTATTGAGACCATTAAACCCAAGCGCATGTACCATTACAATTGCTTTTGTATTTTCGTTAATTGCAGCTTGAATGTTTTCATAACTGATAGCCATGGTATCCATGTCAACATCAACAAACACAGGCGTAAAACCTGTATTAATTACGGAAGAAACATCTGATACCCAACCTATAGGTGGTACAATAATTTCTCCTTGTTGTCCTTTAAGTTCTCTGACAATAGCAGTAGTTATGTAATTAGCAGCTGCACCTGAGCCTACCATAACAGTATATTTTACACCTAGCCAGTCAGACCAAGCTTGCTCGAATTCTTGCACCTTTGGTCCGTTAGTAAAACGATTGCTGTTCAAAATAAAATTAGACAGTGCTTCTTTATCGCTTTGAGTTATGTTGTCATTGATAAGTGGCCACTTAAACATTACAGATCTCCTTAACTTTTTTGTAAATTTTTTCAGCACTTGGAGGCAAGTTATCGACAGTAGGATAAAAGCCTGCTGTTCTATGCTCCAAACATAAAGTTCGAACTTTTTTATCAGAATTTATCATAATATTGTGTGCTATGCTACTTGCTGCCCCTTCTTCATAATCATCATCTAATACTATACCACCAAATTTAGAATTATTTAAAGCTTTTGTCCATTGTTCTTTGCACACAAACGGTTTAATCCAAAGTTGATGTATTACATTAACTTTTATGCCCTCTGCTTCTAATGTTTGGCGCGCTTCTTCGGCAGCAAATCTAGTAATAGAAATAGGAAATAAGGTAATATCGGCCGACTCATGTATGGTGTCAGTAAGTTCTTCTGTATTATCATAGCTTTTGCGGTGTTCCGAAATATAATATACGTCGTCATCATCCATAAATTGTCGGTAAGTATACTCCCACTCTCCAGGAGTCATAGGTGATAATATTTTTACTCCTGGCATTCTTTGGTATATTGAGTGGTGAGAAGAGCCAGCGACAGGACCAATACCACCTTCCATAGCAATGCTGCGTACCATTAGTGGACATGGTCTATGCCAAATTTCTTTTGATTTCATTGCGTAATTTGCAATAATAGGTGAATTGTACCATTGGAACCCCTGATATCTAACAACATAAATTGGCCTTTCTCCAGCTAAAGCTGCGCCCACGACAATCCCACCACCTGCTACGTCTGCCATTGATAATTCGACCATGCCATCTTTTTCGTACAATTCAGGTAATGTTCCACCGACCCAACCTACCGCAGTTAGACACTGGCCATAACAACTAGAGCCTTGACCAAGATGACGTCGTGTAATTTCTTTTATTGTTTGTCTAACTGTTTTTGCCATACTTCCTCCACATATTTTTTAGTTTCAGCGTGTATCTGCTCTGCTTCAGCGCCAAGAATAGACATTTGTTCGTTATAGCGATCAAAAATATTTTCATCATCAATCCCAGCACCAGAGTGCCAAAATTTTCTATGTGTCCTGATGTTTAGTAACATCGGAGCGTTAAACACATTTTGAAGTGAGTACTTTATTTGATTTGGGTCATCATCAATATCAAATCCAGCCATATTAAAAGCTTTGGCAACATCATGCATTTCCCAATTCCTACGTACCTTTTTTTCGGTCAAAATTGATAAATTGTTGTCTTCGACAATAAAAAGTATAGGTATTTTTTTAGTGGATGCCCAACCAAGCGCGCCAAGAACATAGTCTTCTTCGGCAGAAGCATCTCCCATGTAAACTATTGTAGGATGCTGAGTTTTGTAACAATGCCCTACAGCAATCGGTACTTGGCTACCCATTAAACCATCGTGACCAAAAATATCCTTTTCCTTAGAATGAATAGAAGCTGAACCTCCCATTCCATTTGCGCAGCCAGTTTTTCTTCCGAGCAATTCATCTATAAGGCTTTCAATCGGCGCATCAAATGAAAGATAAGTTGAATGGCCACGATGTTGAATAAATACATTTGGCTGGATATTTTGTTCATTCATTACCTGTGCGATGGTTGCCGAAATATACTCTTGGCCAGCAGAAAGATATATTGGAAACTTAAACAATTTACTTTGAATTCCATCAAATACATATTGTTCAAAATTTCTACACAGTGACGCTCTTTTAAAAACTTCAAGTTCAAAATTATACATTTTTATCCTCAAGGTATTTTAATGTGTCTTGCCAGTTTTGAAAATGGTAACCTTTATCGTCAATATAAATTTGTGATCTTGGCTTTTCAGATGTAATTTCTTGCACATATTGCATTACATTATGTTTCGTGAGCCATTCTTCCACTAACTCTGTTCCAGTCTTGCCATTTACAAGAGGCCTACTTGGCTTTGCTTTTGCAGTAAAAATAATAATGTTATAGGACTCAGATAATTTTTTTATAGCTTCAAGAGAGCCTTCTATGGGCTCTCCATAACATGTGCCATCATACCAACCTTTATCAAAAGTATGGATAACGCCATCAAAATCTATCGCAAGGTTTTTTAAATCGCCCTCAAAGCCTGGAGGTACCTCTTTATAACTAATCATCTTTACTCATTAACATTATAATTGTGTTTTCTTTAACGTCTTCAAAAACAGACGTAAGTTGTTTTAATACTGAAGCAGCAACAATATCACCTGGGCCAGCTACATTAATGCCATATTCTGCAACAAGACCGCCTTTTAAAAACATTACATTTTGTTTATCATCAAGTGTGTGAAAGTATCCACTATCGTTAATATTCGCTACAGTTAGCGTTGCATTTCCAGCATAATATACATTTTCTTGCCCAGCATTCGGCTCATCAAGCCATATACAGTCGTCCTGCTTGGGATATTCAAATGTAGCGTCTTCATATGGTTTACCTTCCCTTCCGTAGCTGTCTTTAAAGCGCACTAAATCATGCTTATCGACTGGAGTTTCAATTTCTAAAACATACGCACCACCGCTACTGACTGCTTTAGTAGAATGAAATAAGCCTTTTCGGATCATAATTTTAGATAACGGCTGCAGTGGCCTTACGTCTGACAGAAACGAAACATTTACATAGCCATCGAGCAAGGTTAATCCTGTTGTTTTATTTGGATGACAATGAGTAGATGTTTGCTCGCCATTTTTAATGTGCAAGAACCACAGCGCGACGTCATCATTTTCGTACATAAGGTACTCATAGCCCCAAGGCTTTTTCACAATGTTGTTTTCGTGACTCATTTACCTCTTTGCTCTAATACTTCATAGCCAGTTCTCATCCATTCACCCATAAAGTCATAATGTGGTGAGGATACAATATTACTATCAACCACAACAGGGCCTCTGTGATATGTTGCGCCTGCATTGTTAATATCTGCCTCAATAGCATAATATCCCGATACAATTTTTCCTTCAACAACACCCGCTGTAATCAGCAATTGGGCACCATTGCACAAAGAAAAAATTGTTTTATCTAATGCGTTCCACTCTCTAACAAATTGCACAACGCCCTCTTCAAGTCTAAGTTTCTCCAGCGCTTTAACTCCACCGGGTACTACTAACAAATCATATTCAAGGTACTGTTGTCTATTTGCGGCGTCATTAAAATCAGTTGTTAAAACATCACAAACCATGTGGCATCCTAGAATACCGTAAAATCTGCCTAATTGATTGGCGACAACTGTAACTTCAAAGTTGTTTTCTTTTAAACTATGATAAGGGTAAATCACTTCGTGATCTTGAAAGCCAGCGTGCGTAAGAATAATTGCTCTTTTCATTTTTGCTCCTAAAATTATAAATCTCTTTTTTGTAAAATTGGCGTTTGGCTTGGCCAAAAAATATTGATATCTGGGTCATTCCATTTAATTGTAAACTGATCGTCTACATCAGGGTATTTTCCGTTATAAAACCATTTGTAGTGAAATATACACATGTCACTTAACACAAAAAAACCGTTTCCAATTCCTGGTTCTAATAAAACTTGTGTTCTATTTTTGTCACTAAGTATCTCCCAGTCCCATTTTTTGTACGTATCAGAATCGATTCTATTATCTACAGTAACAAAATAAATTTCACCATAAAGACACGTAATAAGTTTGTGTGATTTGGTGTCTCCGTGTATACCTCTTAAAACATTTTTTCTTGATGTTGATACTTTATCGTGATTATATGGTAAATCAAAATTTCCAGATTTTCCTTTTTGCCAAAGTGTCCAAAGATCACCTCTAAAGTCTGTAAAAACATCTGGTGTGTGGTATTCGACACCGTGTTTTATGTTTCTTGTTCCCAACTTATTTCCCAATCCTCAAATTCAGCAGCCAAACAATCAATTTTGTAATCTTTACGTCCGCCTACAACCTCTTGTATTTTATTTTTCGCGGTGTTTCGAATTCCATTAAGGCCGTGTGTAAGCTCTAAGTTATTTCCATCTTTGATTCCTTTTCTGTAATTTGACTCATTATGCCAAATATGAAGGTTCATCTGTGATAATACAACTATAGCTCTGACAACATCTGCTGATAATATAGCATCTTTTTCTTTAAGAGTCAAGTCAATATCGTGAATAATTTTAGAAATTTCATCTGCGTATTCGCTTTTGTGTTCGGGAATAAACACTTCTTTTAATTGTACAATTGATAGTCTATCAATAAGTTCAGATAGAGTTGGTAGATATTTTCGCTCACTCATTATTTTGTCCTTTTTTGTTGTTTGCAAATTGCCAAATAAATTTTCTAAGTTTTTCATACTCAATATCATGTAATTCGAGCAATCGCTGTGGTATATCAGCGCCATTGAATTTTAAACCTTCGGTAACATTCTTTTCACGTTTGGCTTTTACATGCCAGTATGTCGCATCTTTTTCCATACCATTAAATTCTGCATGCTTGTGATGCAAAAAAAGTCGATTACGATCCAAAATTGGTCGGGCTCGACCTACTTTTTGAGCTAATTTTTGATTCCAGTGATCTGTCCAATCAGCATGAAAATGAGTGGGTTGTACATGCCCCAAAACATTGACCCAATTTCTATGAATAAAATAGTGGGATGCTAAATTGCCACCCCACAGTCCATCGTCAGACCATAACAAAAGTATGCCATCATCAAATTTAGAAAACTCTTCTATAACAGTAACATCCCAGTTTTTAGACTCTATTTCAACATCATCAGCTATATTTCCTATAATTTCGCCTGTTGCAACATGTATTGCGCATAAATTACTAATATTTGGCAGGTTTTCGCCAGGTTCAATTAAATGTACTTTTATCCTATCCGCACCATATTTTTCACGAAGAATTTCATAAGTATCAAGCGCAACAACATCATCGTTATCAATTCCATATACAATTTCAACATTTTCAGGATATTTTGCATTATTGAAAATGCTATCTGCTAATCTTGTTTGTAGTTTTGGGCGCTTGTACGTTGGGCACACAAAAGATATTTTTACAGGCTTACTCATTGTTGTTCTCTTAAAATTTTATGTAACATTTCTGCTAATTGATCATCACTTCTCCAATACTTTTTGGAGCGATTATAATTATCTTTAACAGCCTCTAAACGATTATAGTAGTCTTTTTCAGTAAGATTACCTAAGATGCTTTCTAATTCATCAAAAGTGTCAAAAAATATAATTCCATCTGGATTGAAGTATTTGTCGACATTGCGAGTGCCCCAAAATATTGGTATAGTACCTGTGGCCAATGGATCAACAAAATCAGTAAAGAAAGTATCCAATTGACAGTTTTGAATTACAATTGAAAACATGTAATCTTTTAATGCTAATATTTTACCATGTTGTGGAAAAAAATTATACCCTCCACCCCACAAATCTATATTAAATTTGTCTGACAGTTCTTTTGCAACACGATGTCTTAGTTTATGACCGGTAGCATGTGTTTTGTTGCTAGCTATCATAGACACCTGTTTAGTTTTTTCATGTACTCCCCAATCATCACGATTAAGGCGTATACTACACCATGGAAAAGTTATAGCCTTTTCGTATTTTTCAGACAACTCATCACTAAACGTAAACAAGTAGTCTAACTCATTTATATAACTATCAACATTGTTATATGGCCAAGGGTGTATTACAGGTGGTTCGAGAATCCAACCTACTTTAATTTTGCTATCAACAGAACTGATAATATCCTGATTAAGATAATTATCAGTAAACAAAGTTATTCCACAGTCTTGGTGATAACTTTTATTACCTTGTATAAATCTAATTTTTTTACCTCTTGGTGATTTTTCAGCATTTGTACTGATATAGCCAAAATCTGGGTGTGTTAAAGTGTGCGAAAAACTACTGTCGAACAAATTAACTGTCAACATTGGGTATTCAGGATCGTCGTAAGTTTTGAAATATTCTCTGAAATGTGTTTTTGAAGTATCATGATAATTTAAAAATCCTGGATGGAAGTCATACCCACCCTTTTCATGAAAGGTTGGCACTTCTCCTTGCCATTGGCCCCATATTAGTTCCTCTTCACTAAAAAAGTTTTCTTTGACCATTTCTTTAATAGTGTCAGTTGACAAACCTAAAACATTATATTTGTTTGGATTATGTCGCGAAACGGCGCCTTTAGCAATCGTGCGAATAGGATACTTATCCATATCTTTATCGTAAAACGCAAAAGTATGATTAGTATTTGTATATTTTGTGCTTGCCAATTGAGAGCCATTTATTTCGAACTGCCATGGCGACCAGTTATTGTTCATTATTTCCAACAAATACTCAAGCTTCCAAATTGCTGGCTGTGTCGAAACTCTGTATGGCGCTAACGGGTGTTTTACTACTATACCATGGTCTTCCAGGTTTTTTATTGGCAGTAAATTTCCTTCAACCTGGCTGTCGAATGTCAAATCAAACCTGCCAATCTTATCGTTTACAGTCATCAAGTTACTAGCTTTGTTAATTTTTTCATAGTTTGGAGTTTCACATAACCAATAATCATCTATCGAAAATATAATATGAGTATCATCAATAGTTTTTAAAAAATCATAAATGTATTTCGTCCAATTTGCAGCACCGCCTTCTTGCTTATCAGATAGTGAATGAAAATGGTGATTTTTGTTATAGAATTTAAATTGTGGTTGCGAAAATCCCAAATAGTTTACAACCGCATCAGGCCAAAATTTATTAAACAAATACGAATTAATTTTAACAATCGGTAATGAATCGTCGCAACAAGGTATATAAATATTTGGGATTGACACTATATAAGCTCCATAATCTCGTCAATTGTAAATTTTTCAACTTCATCAGAAGCTGGCCCTTCTTCTAAAATTTTTTCATGTAAGTTTTCACCTGGCTGTAGTCCAATGTGTTTTATATTTAATGTCGCATCAGATGGTAAATATTTTCTAGCCATAGCTTCTAACAAATCACCAACTCGCATGGACTTCATTTCTGGTACCCATGGAGCACAACTATTAGCTTCTTCTAGACAAGAAAAAATAAGTTCAACAGCTTGGTTTCGTGTCCAAAAAAATCTTGTAGCATTAGCGTCTGTGATAATAACTTGTTTACCTTCTTGTAACAAATCTTTCCACTTGCAAAGTACTGAGCCAGTTGAATATAAAACATTCCCATAGCGAACAATTCTGTAGTTCGTGTCTGGGTTTAAAGTTTCGTACTGTGCGAACAATCTTTCCATCAGTAATTTAGTTGCGCCATAAACACCACTCACTTGAGCAGCTTTATCAGTGCTAATTCCAATAACAAAATCTAATTTTCTTGCTAATGATTGTTCTAGTATATGCAAACTGCCTATAACATTTGTTTTTGTACACTCACGTGTAAAAGTTTCAGCTAGCCCAACATGTTTTGACGCAGCTAAGTGAAAAACGGCGTCGACACCATTCATAGCCTGGTTTACCTCAAATTGATCAGCAACATCGCCTGTATAAATTTCAATACTTGGATAGTTTTGTTTTAAACCAATTAGTTTTCCTTCGTTGCGACTAAATGCTCTAACCCTGCCTCCCATTTCTAATATTTTTTCGCATAAATGTTCTCCTAAGAAACCACTGGCTCCTGTAACAAGGTAAAGTTTGTTTTTTTCAATCATCATTATAATTTCTCCAGTCGATCATATTTTTTTAAAGAACGAATATGTTGCTCGCACTTTAGTTGTAATTCTCTTTTATCTTTGTGTTCGTTTAATTCATTTAAATCATTCCATATGTATAATATATCTTTTACAAAATGTGCTTTTTCTCTGCTCATTTCTAATAATGGAAACATTAAAGCCAGATCGCCCGCCGCTTTAAAATAATTTTTATTTTCATCTATTATATCATTTTTATTAATATTTTGCAATAAACCTAATTTATAGCTTCGTAAGTGTGAAGTGCACCATTGACTATCTCTATAAAGATTGTTTTCAATTATGTGTTGTGAAACGGGTAGTGAAAATTTTCCAACTTGTTTGTTAGAAAGATTTATATAACTTCCATAAGTCATCCAACAATCGTGCTCATTATAATGATTATTTAAAGTAGTAAGAACGTGCTTGTTATAAAAGAAATCATCGCCATCAAGAATCACAATAATATTATTTTTATCTTGATCGCTGTTATGTACCATAGCTGACTCATACGCGTTACCCAAGGGACCTAAATTAGTTTTATTTTTATTCAAGATAAAGCGACTATCATTTGCTATTAACGATTTACAAATATCATATGAATTGTCAGATGAATTGTCATCCGAGACAATACAGGTAAAATTTTCATAGTCTTGCAATAATACACTTTTTATACTTTTGTCTACCCATTTTGAAGCGTTCCAAAATGGCATCACAACAATAAATTTATTTTTCATCTATAATTTCCATAACTTTATCGAGCACCTCTTGTTTTTTATTTCTCATGTGTTCAATTAATTCAGCACCTTTTATTGAAAACCAATCTTCATAACAAGCACCAATATTTTTATTGGTTATTGTTGTAACACCCATCATTCGCGCCTCAACGACAATTCTAGATAAAGTTTCAGGAGTTTTAGGCAAAAACATAAGCTTTTTATTTTTGCTTATCATAGATAAAAAATCTTCATAATTTGTTGAAGAAATAAGCTCATAATCTATTTTTTTATATTTACAATATAAAACGCATTGCTTAGTGTTTTTGTGAACATGTTGAGAGTTCATAATTGATACTTTGTCTTGCTTTACTACATTTTCCTTAAGCAGTTTTAACATTATATCTAAAGAACTATCAGACCACAGATTTCCAGAAACATTATAAATATTTGTAATATTTAAATTTTTTTCTATTATTTGTTTGTGAAACGATGATTGACAAAATACAGCTTTTGCATTCTTGTAAAATTCTTTATTAATTATAAATTCGGATGGAGCTTTAAAATCTTTAAACTGTGCAGGGTTACGATTCTCTACATATTTGTGATCGTGTTCATAAATAATATACCTACAGTTTTGTGTTATATATTCTTTGATACTTTCTGGTAAATTTATAAAATTTGAAATTATCACAAAATCATTCTTGGACACATTTGCAATTGTCACTAAATGAGATCTTAAAGCAATAACTTTATAATTTTTTTTTAAAAGCAAACTACAAAGTTCACTATCATTTAGTTCAGCGCCGCCCGTAACATCTTCGGCTAGCAAATCTGAAATGTATAAAACCCTACTCATTAACAATCAATTCACTTGAGAGTTCTTCAAGCCAATCATCGATTTCCTGTGAAGGGCCATTAAAAATTTCCACAAACTTTGCATACATTTTTTCGGGCGCAAATCTTTCGTTGATTCCATCGACTAAAATTTTGTTATCATAATTTTCATAAACTTCTCTCATTTGTTTTTTAGCAGAATGTTCTCTAGGGTAAGCCCACATACTGTCTTTAACCAGAATACCTTCCCATACTACATCTTCTTGAACATTTTTCAAATCAAAAGAAACATTATAAAATTTATTTTCACCATTTTTTTCATCAATCAAAAAATCAAGATGACCTGACCAGCCTGGGGCAATAACAGGAAGCCCACTATAGGCAGCTTCATAAATGGTAAGCCCAAATCCTTCACCGTGAGTTAAAGATATAAAGGCGTTAATTTTTTCATGCTTATAAAGACTATGCATTTCTTTATCAGTCATATCGCCATGCAATAAGTAAACTTTACACTTTCTTTCTCCAACACTGTTAAGAATCTCACGGAGCCTAAATTGTGTTGTTAGTCTATCAATATGTGAATTTCTGGCTAAGTTAGTTTTTACAAGGAGCCCAACATCTTCGTTATCTTTAAATTCCTCTACAAACCATTTAACAGTATTTTCAATATTTTTCCTAGGACTCCATTGAGAAGCACATAAAAAATTAAACTTTGTTGGCAAATCCAGTTCTAAATTTGGTAAATTTTCATATTTTTTAACAGGATAATTAACATAATTAATTTTTCCTGGCTCTACTTTATGTACAAATTGAGAACCTTGCTGGCCATTTATAGTTCTTGCTGCCATATATTCAGTAGTTTCCATTACGCGTTTTGAATGCGACGAAATCGTCATGACTCGATCCATTTGATTAATTTTTTCAATCCATTCAGCAGCCATTCTAGTAGTTTCAATACCCGCTGTATAGCCGACATTTATCGGCGCCATAATTTCAAATTCGGGTGGCACTGTTACTTGTAGCGACATATCGAAACTCCCGCCCTCTTGCAAGTATAAAATAGTTTCTGCAATTTTTCGGTCAATCCATCTTCTTTCCTCGTCATATTCTCTAGACCAGGATGTTTGCCCCCACTGAATTGGCAATATATAAACGTCAAACAAATCTTCTCTAGAACGCAGAGATCTTAGGGCAAATCTAGATTGTTCACCATATCCTGATTGTGTTAAAACAGGCGCTTTTAAAATTACTTTTAGTTTATTGTTCATTTAATCTCCATTAGGTGCCATTTTGCATAACCGACTCTATTCTCCCAAGAGCCATATTTTTCTACTATTTCATCCATCTTATTAACCCAAGCTTGCTCGTAATCATCAAAATTATAATTTTCTCTAACATGTTGCATGCCTGATTTTGACATATTTTGATATTGTTTTTTGCCACACTTCAGTGCTTTGGTTAATGTATTTGAAAAATCTTTTTGACTAATCCTATCTTCGTAGATATATGGTACTTGAAGCGAGCCAATAATAGTTTTACTAGCTGGCTGTATACCCCAGCCAAACCATTTTGTGCCATCTGTAACTTGTTCTTGTAAGCCGCCGGTCATATTAACAATAATTGGCACACCACAGGATAATGATTCAAGTGTGGCTAATCCAAAACCTTCTGCATCTGAGATGTTAATTGTATAATCACATGCATTATAAAATAATGCTAATTGTTCTGGTGGAACTTTACTTGATGATATCATCACTTGCCCCTTATCGACTCCCAGTTTTTCAATTATATGCGGTAAATCTTGACCATGTTGGTCGCGAGGATCGGTGTGCATTACTAATGTTGCTTTGTCATGACCAACTTCGTCTAGCCATTCTTTAAACCACCATATTAAGGTGCCTGATTGTTTTCTTCTTGCATTTCTGTTATTCCAAAAAAAGATTTTTTTGTTTGGATTTTTATATTCATCAAAAGAAGCATCTATTATTTGATTTCGTACATCTTGAACTTGTTCTTTTTCTTGAGCCGTTTTTGCAGGTCTAAAAACTTCACCGTTTACAGCATGCGGCAAATAACAACTCGAAACATTTGGTGAAACCTCTTGTAAAATTTTATGTGTAACCTTAGAAATACAAACTACTTCGTCAGTAGATTCATAAAATGGACGATTAAATTGTGGTGCTGGAAAATTGTCCCAAACGTGATAGTAAACCATTGGCATATGTGGTCTAACTTCATTTTCCATTTCCCACAACCAGCCGTAAAATCTTGGATCAGTCATAAACCATAAAACATCTGGCTTTTCTTTAACTAATACTGAACGAATCATGCCTGGGTCACCGTATCCATCAACTGGGTGAATCATCCAATCTTCGCCCCAAGGTTCAACTTTTATTGTTTCATAATTATTGTGTCTCATAGCTCCACCTAAACAAATAAACTGATATCGACCAGTTTTTAAAAGAGCCTCGATCATATATTTTGTTTGTGTGCCCACACCAGAAGGCGAAAGCGGGTGGTCAGCTAAGACCAGTATTTTCTTTTTGTTCATTTATTCCTCATGGACAGTGTTCTGTTTTATAAAATTTACACCCATAACCACCAGTACACGATAACTTGTTTTTAATATACCGTTTCTTTTTAATATTGTATAGTGCTGTATTTAAAAGTTTTAGTGCGTTTTCAGTTTTTCGTGGACCACTCGTAACTCTGAAAAATTCAACGTGATTTTTCTTGGCTGTACGTTTAAGTAGTGCAAAGTGTGTTTCAACGTCTTTTGGATCAACATTCATTTTTTGACAAAAGAACTTTTTGTAAAGTGTAAGTTGATAAGTAATCATTTTGTCGGAGCGTTTTTTTGCATCCCAACCCCATGAACAGGTTTTCCAATCAAAAATGTGGACTTTCCCATCAGGAGTTGCAACAACTGCATCGATATAGCCTTTGAATTTATACTCATCATGACCTTCTATGCTTTCCATTAACGGCATCTCAACAGCCATAACTTCAAATTCTTCAAAATAGTCGTAAAGCGCGTCTTCAATTTCGGGAATAATTCTCTTCCCTTGACCGATCATATCTAATACTAGTTTTTTATTAACTTCGTGCTCTTCATCAAGCTCAGAAATATTTTTTTTCAATTCTTTAACAAAGAAATCATCTTCAAGTTTTTCATTAAGTAATTTTTTTTCACAAACAGAATGAATCGCTGATCCAAACGCTGTATATTCATTACCAGTAAACCCATCAATTTTATCAACGCGAGTTAATTTGTGATAGTGTGCGCAAAACTTCCAATCTTTTAACTCAGAATACGAGATATGCGGCATATTTCCTCCAGATTATATATTATAACCTGTTAATCACTATACGTCAAGGTTTTCTTCTGAATAGAGTTGAAATATTTTTTTGTAGAGCTGTGGGCTTACTTTTTTCATATAGTTATGTCCGTCAGGATTTAGAAAAAATTCTACAAATCCTGTGGCATAATATTCTCTTAGTGATGTTGGCGCATATGTTGTTAAAAACACTCCTGCAGCATATCCTTGAAGTTTATCGTATCCAACTTGTTTCAGTAGAAAATTATCAAATTCTTCACTATATTCAGTATTAGTAAAAAATGCTTTAGGAGCTTTATATCCATTTTGCCAAAGAATATCATGTAAAGCAAATCGTTTTCTTAAAAACTCTTGTTTAACTTCTCCATCGCCATATATGTGATAACCATGTGGTGATTCTGTGGAATGTGCGATTTCATGCACGATGTCTTCGACCATATCATAATTATCAAGTTGGTCGTTGGTTACATGAACCATTCCATCTTTATAGAAAGCATTAAAATGATTTTCTTCAAATTCTTTAAAATGTCCAACAATTATCATTTCCACTTCAGAACGAAGATGGCTTGGTACAATTGATTCAACTTTCGAAACAACTTTTTCAAGATTAACATCATCATTTAATAGTTGATCTTTTACATAAACATGCAAACCATCTACTGTATAAAAATCAGTCACTTTCTTGTTGCTGTACTTCTGCTTGAATGCTTCTAAGTGCATCGTCTAGTCCTACTTCATAACCTCTAATATAATTTTCTTCTGCAAACGAAAATGCAAACTCTGGGAATTCTGATGCGAGAACATCAGCTATCATTTGCACTGTTACTTCTTCTTTATCTAATTTTGTACCCGTGTAATTAATTAAAAAATCTTTAAGCTCAGATTCTCCTTGTTCTGCAGTCATTGCTAAAATTGGGTTTTCAGTAGCTTCTGCTTCAGTGATAATTTTTTCTTCACTCATATTAAGTGCTCCTTTTTAATAATATAACATTAAATAAAAATTTTGTAAACTAAAGAACTTTAGATGCCAACGTTGCAAGTTCAGATCTTTCACCTTTTTTAAAGGTCATGTGGCCAGAAATGTGGTGTTCTTTAAAGTTTTCTACAGCGTGTGCTAAACCATTTGATGTTTCGTTTACATAAACGTTATCGATTTGTTCAACATCACCTGTTAAAATAATTTTAGTTCCTTCACCAATACGTGTAATAATTGTTTTAATTTCGTGTTTGGTTAAGTTTTGTGCTTCGTCGATAACAATAAATGCATTTGATATTGAACGACCTCGAATATATGTCAAAGCTTCAATTTCTATTTTGCCTTTTTCTATATACATTTCAAGAGAAGAACGATCTCCCATTAAAAATTTAAGATTATCTTGAATTGGCATTAACCAAGGGAGCATTTTTTCTTCCATTGTGCCAGGTAAAAAACCTATGTCTTTTCCAAGTGGCTGAACTGGTCGAGAGACTATTAATCGTGAATAATGGTTATTCTCGGTTCTTAATCCAATAGTCTGTTGTAATCCAGCAGCTATAGCTAATAATGTTTTACCTGATCCAGCACGACCAACTAATGAAACAATTTTAATATTTGGGTCCATTAACATATCAATTGCAAAGGCCTGTTCTTTGTTTCTTGCTTCAATTTTCCAATCAGGCAAAGTCTTATGAATAATTTTTTTTAACGGTTCGTGGGGTGTTTTAAACCTCGCTAATGCAGATTTTTTTTCATTAGCATTAGATACCATCATAACATACTGGTTGGGGTGCAAGTTGTTACCCATTTCTTCTGTAAAACTATGTGGGTAAATTTCTTCGCCGGCATAAAACCGATCTATAACTTCATCATCAAAATTTACAACAACAAAACCATTATAAAGCTCGTCAGAGGACGTGACCGCTTTTTCTGACGTAAAGTCTTCAGCTTGAACACCAACGGAATCACAAACTACTCTCATGTTTATGTCTCTAGAGACAACAATAGTTTTTCTATTTTCGTTATTTGCTTGAATTGTTTTAGCAGTTGCAATTATAATATGATCTGGGTGTCTTAAATCTAAATCAGGAGGAAATATAACTTGTTTCAAATCAGTAAAGGAGACAACTTTTAGTATTCCTTTGCCTTTTTCAATCCTGACCCCTTTTTCTAATGAGCCTTTTAAACGAAATTCATCTAAAGTACGAATTATTTTTCTAGCATTGGACCCTACTGAATCTTGTCTTTTTTTGTGACCATCAATCTCTTCTAATACCTTTAAAGGCAAAAAGATATCATGATTATCAAACTTAAAAAGCACATCTGCGTCTGTTAAACAAACACTAGTATCAAGGACATAATTTTTTTTAGCCATAATATCCCACTAACGCACTGTAATTAGTTTACTATACATATTATGTCTTCATCATATACAAAAGTTTCTACATTATTTGGATATTGATAAGGTATTTGAAATTTTTTTCTTAAAAGTAAAACTTCTTTTTTATAAATTAGTTTAGCATCCCAACCAATGTATTCAGGCCAATTCATTCTGTGACCCTTTCGTTCTTTAATGGTATGTTTTTTTAGTAATTTTACATGAACATTGGGAATTGATATTCCTGCGCGTCCTTTTACTAAAACTATATCGCCAACTTTGTATTTTGATTTTTTCATTGTAAATGGAGCGGAAGACGGGATTTGAACCCGCGACAGCCACGTTGGCAACGTGGGGCTCTACCGCTGAGCTACTTCCGCATATGTGGAGCCACCTATCAGATTTGAACTGATGACCTACGGTTTACAAAACCGTTGCTCTGCCAACTGAGCTAAGGTGGCGTTAATTGTTCGTTTGCATTTTCAAACTTTTGTTGAATATCAAAAATTGATTGACCATGGGGTATGAGGCAGGATAAAAACCAGAGATAAACCATGGCGCCTATTAGTATAGACATAAGTGCTTGAAGTACTAAATCGCCTGCATCCATATAGTAGATAGGCTGGAGGGGTAGGATTCGAACCTACAAGGTGAGCTTTTTTGCGTTTTCACCACCCGAGAAACAGTCGGGCGCGTCTGCCAATTCCGCCACCCCCCAAAGGGTCGGTTTTTTGCCATGGACTAGGATAACCGAAAACCTTTGCCTACGTGACGATCGGCAACCACGTCCTGCTTATAAAGCGAGCAGGACAGCGCGGGGGTTAATTACTTGCAGCAGCATTCACATTGACAAGGTGCAATACAGCCACAACATTCACATTTTTCCATTGTTAAACCCTCCCATTGTAAATAGTAACAGGACAGTTATGTCTCCTATATTGATAGTAAATGGCTGCCCCTCGCGGACTCGAACCGCGGACCCGCTGATTAACAGTCAGCTGCTCTAACCAGCTGAGCTAAGGGGCAATTTATTTTTTTCAATCCAAACAACACTGTAATTCTCTGGATTCTTTATCGTAATATTATTTTCTTCAATTGTCAAGCTAACAATTTCTTTATTTTTAATTTTAATAGCTTGCAAACTTTTATTAGAGCAAAGCCATGGCAAAATTTCGTACTCAGCATCACTTTTTATAAATCCTTTTTTATTTGTAGGATAAAAAAAGTTGTTATTACCAATTTCAGAAAAATAACAAAATATATCTTTTTTCATAATTAATCCCATAGATAGTTTTTCCAAAGCTCACTTATTTGATTTTTTGAAATAGTCCTAAGAATACTTACTTTTGGCCGCACTGGTTTTTTTAAAGGAATCATACCTGATTCTTTAGTGGTACGCGAGCCCTTTTTTTGATTGCAGCGCTTGCATGCAGCTACTAAGTTTTCCCACGTGTTTTTGCCGCCGCGAGACTTTGGTAATACATGATCCATTGTTAGTTTATCTAATGAAAAATAATTTGCGCAATATTGACACTGGTTATTGTCTCTCCAGACAATGTTTTGTCTATTGCAAGAAATAGTTGTAAATCTAAACTTTACTACTGTTTTTAACACTATAACAGCGGGCAACTCAAATGTTTTTGACGGAGAATTAATTTTTGTATCATATAATTCAACAGGGGTTGCTTTTCCAATAATACACATAACAAGTGCTTCAATAGCATCAATTACTTCAATAGGTCGGTAAGACGCATCTAGTTTTAAAGCCATCATGTTCATCTATTTTAACTAGATATAAACAAGTTGTCAAGTATTATCTTTCTGAAACTTTAGGAGTGGAACGATTTGGTGGCATTTCAAAATCTCTAACTTTTTTAGCTAAATCTGATGAACTGTCTACTTTTTCCTCTCCGCCAATCCCCCACAGCAGTTTTACATTTAATTCTTCACATACTGATTGTTCAGGCGTGTTTGATCTGCCCCGATCACCACCATTAGCAAAATAAGTTGGTTTATGCCGCCTAATTGCTTCGCAGACAGTGCCGTCTGAATCATCAACCGAATCAACTAAAATTACACCCTTGATGGCATTTAAAATTTCCACACGACGGGCCCATTCCATAAATACAAACCCTTTTTTACGAAAAAGCCAGTCGTCAGAATTTGCTATCACTATTACATTTCCATGTTTTGCAGCATCCCTAATCATACGAATGTGGCCAGCGTGCACTGGATCAAACCCACCTGATACCATCACAGTAGGCGGATTTTCTTCAGAATCTACTTCATCAAACATGTCTTTGTGTATCACCATTTATTCTCCAATTGTCTTACATTATAACATATATATACAATATGTCAAATTAATTTATAACATTATTTTAACTATGGAGTATGTAAGTAGCCTATTTCTACTAAGTCACCCGCCGATGGAACAACTGTAAAATATACTACGTTGTCAGTTGTTGAATAATACCAATCCGTGCTCAGGATGCCATTAATAAAAACTCTTATACTGTTTGGATCATTCGGAACGTGCGTTAGCGCCAATTCTTCATACGGCTCAATCGAATGAGTAGCATCTGTGACCCCAGGGGCCCAATCTTCGTCGCAGATATCAACAATTGTGCCACCAAGAAGATTAGTAGCTTCCATATACCTGTCTCCCACATTTATTGGGCTAGGGGGCCTATCACACAATGAAACAGAAGCATCATGATTAACTATGCTTGCTAAAAATACTGAGCCCATTCTTTGTGTCTGGTACCAATTCACAAAATCCATAGCAGCAGGGTACTCGGGGTCGCTTTGTTCTTCTTCATCAGAAACAAACACTACTAACAAGCCAGCTTCAGGCCTCAACCAAGTAGAAGAGTATGGATTGTTTACAATGTATTCATATGTTGAATTAAAACCTTCTTCCCACGGTGCTGTTGTAAGAGTATTTAACATATCTTCAGCATCTGCTATTGTATCTCCAGGAACTAAAGGGAATTCTGTGCTAGTGATTGATCTTGTTGGATCGGCACTAATCATTACTAGTCTCCAGTCAGAAACTGGAAGTGCTGCTAACATTGCTTGAACACCATTTAATAACTCAGTATTATACATACTCATCGAACCAGAGCGATCAATAACCCAAAGAATATCAATCCCATCAATGGACATTGGTTGAGTAAATGAATCTATCCAAATTTCGCCTTCATTTACTGGCACCTCGACTTCAACGTAAACAGGTACTTCAACTTCAACTTCTACGTATTCAGTTTCACCGGGAACTTCCACATATATTGTTTCCCCTTTTTCACCTGTTACAATGGCGTAATCTGGCTGATTACAACCAACTAATAGACCCACCGCTATAAGCAGTTTTTTGATCATATAAGTGCCTTCCCTATTAGTACGTAGGGGGCGCCATCGGAAAAAGTTGATGTTCTCGAACTTTTTTTATTTTTTGAGTTTCCTCAATATAAATTTTATAGTCATAAAAAGGGTCGGAGTCCAAAACTGCTAATACTAAAGCTGGCTTTCGTTCGTTTTTAAAATATTCAACATCAGGCAACGCACAATAGCCTACCCAATCATCAACTCGGTACTTCATCGGTTTCGTGCTCACTAACAATTTGATAAAGATCACTTGGTCTCATATCAATCTTGTCATATATATGAACTGAACTCCAATTTAGTACGCCACAAAGTACTAAAGCATTTGTAATCCATTCGCTGCAGTACCATTTATTTTTAGATTTTACTTTAAATGGGGTAAATTGCGATAATAACATGCCCCACCAATCGTAAACATTGTCTTTAGTATTTTCGTAAAATTCCATTATTGAAGAGTGTTGTTCTTCAGTAATATTTATTGTAATAAAATCCCACTTTTCTAAATCAAAATCTGTTTTTAATCTCTTGGCTACTTTTGATTCTAAAAAAGGACTTATAGATATCCAAGTAAAATTATCAGGCATTACTAATTCGGCGTGACTGTAAATACTTTTAGTCCACCACCGAATAATTTTATGTTGCCAGCCTTCGCC
>CEUT01063500.1_pt1 | contig 77197 bp, 65 predicted proteins | sample 531401 | NCBI WGS metagenome assembly CEUT01 (sample SAMEA2622821, study PRJEB7988) | marine metagenome | biome: marine biome (ENVO:00000447); feature: surface water layer (ENVO:00002042); material: "saline water (ENVO:00002010), including plankton (ENVO:xxxxxxxx)" | depth 5 m | reverse complement strand
GGCTCATAACCGGCAGGTTCGCGGTTCAAGTCCGCGGGGGCCCACCAACTTTAAGAAGGAGAAAAAAATGGTTGTTGAAAAACTAGAAAAAATTATTGAACTTTTGTGTGAATCAAAAGATGATGCATCAAAATGCGAAAGCGGAAATGTTTCCGCGGGTACAAGAATTAGAAAACGCGCGCTAGAGGCATCTAAGCTCTTAAAAGAATTGAGAGCAGATGTTTTGTCTCTAAGAAAGGAAAAGTAAATAAAATATGAAAGATACATTCTGGGGCTCAGCAGAAGAGCAAGAAGAAAGTAATCCAATTCAACCGATGACAATACACAGTTTTGCTTCAGAGAGCAAAGGCCATGCATCAACAGATTTTAATGTTGTGGATACTAGTCACAACAGAATTTACTACTATTCTGGAGTTACAAGGCCAAAAGTTCTACAACTTAACAAGTACATTTTTAATTTAAATGTGAACATGCTTTCCAAGACTGGGCCTTTGGGATATGAGCCGCCTCCTATAGTTTTACATATTAATAGTTATGGAGGATCAGTTTTTGCGGGTCTTGCAGCGCTTGATTATATTAAAAACTCAAAAATCCCTGTCCATACAGTAATTGACGGTTGTGCAGCCAGCGCTGCTACTTTGATGTCATGCGTCGGTGCTCATAGACAAATGCATAGAAACTCCTGCATGCTAGTCCATCAACTTTCTGGTGCTATGTGGGGAAAATTTCAAGAAATGGAAGATGATATGGAAAACTCTAAAATGCTTATGGAGAAGATAAAAAACATTTACAAAGAGCACACCAAAATTCCTAAGAGAGAAATGGATAATATTTTAAAGCATGACTTATGGTGGGAAGCTGAAAAATGCTTGCAATACGGACTAGTGGATGAAATCATATGAATTCGAATATAGAAAAGTTAGAAAACATATTAAACAGTATTCCACATTTATTAAGTAATAAAAAAATGTATGATATTTCCAATTTTTCAGATTCTGTCTTTAAAGACGATTATGTTAGTTTTACTTCCAGAGTTATGTCGACAAATTTGATTTCCTTCTTAATGGAAAATGATTCTTTCGAGAATGTAATATTTCACCCATCAGCACCTCCTCATGGAGGTTACGCAGCAGATTCTATATCATACAGGTATATGATCCATGTAAAATTTAAAACATAAAGAGAACAAAGCAATGAAAAATAAAATTAATAAATTTAAAAGAGAAATACAACAATTTGAAGAATCATTAGAGAAAGCAAAGAACGATAATAAGAAACATCTAGTTCGCCGCCTTGAATTAATGATTAAACATAAAAAAGATAAGTTAAAAAAACTTATTTTATTACACTGATCTCACTCATTTGCTGAGCAGATTCAGTAAGAAAAATAATAGTAGAATAATAGCTAGTACTCAGGGTTATATGATGAAAACTCGTATTTACTGCAAATACTACTCCAATAAGCTCGTTTTTGCTATTTAATACCCCGGCCCCAGAAGAGCCCCCCATTGCCGGCGCGGTTATTATCGAAGTTACTCTACAGGCATCTCCACTGAAAATTCCTTTAAATATAGGGACTGTTGGAGGGTGATATACGCCCGCTGGCGCGCCAATATAATATATTTCATCCCCAACTTTTGGTGGTTTTTTTGATATTTTTACTTTTGGAATATCGAGGCTTGGTACCCATAAGATGCATAAATCTGGAGATTTATCCTTCTCTAACATAGATACATTAACAACATATGATTGGTGAAAAGTTCCAGTATGATCTACAACGGTTAAAGTTTCTAAATATTCTTTTACAATTGACTCATCAACACCCGATCTACAAACATGCCCCGCGGTAAGGATAGTGGTTTTATCTTTGAAGAGGTCAACTGATATTCCGCTACCAACAGACCTCCATTCACCTTTTTGGCATTGTGTTTTATCTGCGCTATTCTTGCAGCTATTTACATTAAGAGTGTAGAATATTTTTACAAAACTTTTAGTAGGAGGTTCATGTATTGAGCCGATCTGAGTGTGGCCGGTGCTAATGTTGGTACATCCAAATACTAACAAACAATAAAATAATAATACCTTTTTGAAAACTGCGACCATATATATTAAATATAATCAAATTTAGTACAATTTAAATTTTTTTTAAGAAAGGAGCAAATAAGTTGAAGTTTATTTTATTATTGCCTTTGATTCTTATGGCGGATATAGAACTAAAAAGTGAAGAAGAAAAACACAAAAAAGAAGAATATATTGAAACTTTTACCATTGATGATGTAACATATAAAAAGATCCCAACAAAAATGATAAAAATAAAGTAATTTTATATTTATAAGTAAAACACAAGGAAATAGAAGTTGGCCAAAAAAACATATGTTCTAGATACCAGTGTGTATCTAACAAATGCAAATTGCATTTATTCTTATAAAAATCACGATATCGTAATACCACTAAAAGTTTTAGAAGAGATAGATAAGCATAAAAAAAGACAAGATTCAGTTGGATCGCAAGCTAGAGCTACCATTAGATCACTTGATCAACTGAGAAGTAAAGGCAGTTTATCAAAGGGTGTCAGGATTGAAAAGGGTATGGGAATCCTAAAGGTGTCTTCATATAATCCTTTCTCCTTGCCAGATGACTTGGATATTGAGGATCCAGATAATCAAATTATTGCAACAGCCCTATCAGAACAGGAACAGGCACCTAAAACTAGAAAAATTATTGTTGTCTCCCGCGATATCAACATGAGAGTTAAGTGTGATTCTCTAGGTTTACAGACGGAAGACTACTGTGCAGAACAGGTTGTAGAAAAAGCAGAAGGCCTATTTTCTGGGTTCAAAGAAGTCTTAGTAGACGAGCAGCAAATTGATTACTTCTATGAAGGAAGAGATGTATTTATACCCGATGAAGGTTTGCATCCAAATCAATTTATAATGTTGATATCGAACTCAAACGATAAGAAAACCGCACTCGCTAAATATAAAAATTCTTTAACGCCACTATCAAAAGTTGGAAAAACTAATAGGCAAGTATGGGGATTGACCCCTAGAAACAAGGAACAGCAATTTGCTCTAGAGTTACTAATGGACCCTGAAGTTTCCGTTGTCTCTTTGGTAGGCAAAGCGGGCTCTGGTAAAACATTGCTAGCGTTGGCTTCTGGCCTAGAACAAACTTTAGGCTCCAACTCAATATACAAAAAGGTGGTAGTTACAAAACCAGTAGAACCGGTCGGCAAAGATATAGGCTTTCTACCAGGTACTCTAGAGGAAAAAATGTTACCATGGTTGGCACCGATTCAAGATAATCTTCAATTTTTAATGGGTGACGATAAGATGACGTTAGACATGTATCATGATAAAGGCAGAATAGAAGTCGAAGCCATGACCTTTATAAGAGGCAGATCAATTTCTAACGCTTTTATTGTAATTGACGAAGTGCAAAATATGACACAGCACGAAATAAAGACCGTTTTAACTAGAGTTGGTGAAGGAACGAAGATAGTTTTAACTGGAGATATAGAACAGATAGACAACGTATATATTGATGCAACCAACAACGGTTTATCTTATGTAGTTGAAAGGTTAAAAGAAGAGGCGATTTCAGGCCACATTACTTTAACAAAAGGTGAAAGGTCAAAAGTTGCAACTATCGCTGCTACAAAATTATAGAATAAAAAAGAACAAATAATGAAACTAGATTTAACAAAAGAGATAGTCCCGTCAGATAATGAGCTTAAAAAGTTGATAACAAATTATGTCGGAAATTTTTTAAATCCAGACAGTGATGATATTACCGTAGAGCAAATAATTGAAGTATTTGCAAAACAGTTTCCAGAATTTCTTTTAGCACTAGCTGAAGAAAATTGGATTAATGGTTACACACAAGCTTTGAATGATTTGAAATACGTAGACAACAATACCAGTATAAGCCACGAATCTAAAGACAATGAATAAGAGATACATTCAAGAGAAAAACAAAAAATCAAAACACTTCACCTTTTATGGTGTTGAAATATTTATTGAAAAGTTCCCTGACTCAAATATCTCGATAAAAAATATTCTTAGAAAGTTAAAATATTTAGTGCCTGTTGAGTTTTTGAAAAATATAGATATAATATATTTTGGCGAGTTTGAAATGCTCAAATCTCGAAATTTACAAGCATTATATAAGGACTCCTCGATATTTGTATCAAGTGACCAAACCTCTGAAGATGATATAGTCGCTGACTTAGTTCATGAAGTTGCGCATTCTGTCGAAGAAAACTTTTCTGGCATAATATATGCAGATGGAAAAATAGAGAAAGAATTTGTTAAGAAAAGAACAAAGCTGTGGGAAAAATTAAAAGATCTAGATTTTAATGTTGGGTCTCAAGACTTTTTAAAAACGAAATATACACTAGAATTTGATGAGTTTTTATATATCGAAGTGGGTTACCCAACATTAAGAAATGTTACACCAAATATCTTTTATTCACCATATGCGGCAACATCGCTAAGGGAATACTTTGCAAATGGATTTGAAGCTGTCTTTTTTGAAAAGAATGTGTCTCGTTTGTCAAAAGTCAGTCCTGTATTGTTTCAAAAGATTCAAGAGTTAATATTTACTATAGAAGATTAGGAGACTTATATTTTGAAAAAAGAAATAAACTATAATGAAAAAAAAGGTGAATTAATAATAAAACTATCTTTTAAAAAGAGAAAGTATGCAACAGAAGAAAAGATTCTTCATGATGGAAAAGTAAGACATTTAATACCCAAGGATATTCAAAAGCAGTTTGCCCTTATTAAAAGTCCAGAAAAACCATTATCAAATATTCCAGAAGATAGATTTCAGTTATCTGGTACATGGGTGTTTAAAGTGGTCGAACCTCCAAAACCAGTAACTCCAAAACCAGTAACTACCCCTGCTGCCAAAAGCCGTAGATCCAGAAGATCAGTGAAAAAAACTTGACTTTTTATTCAGATCGTAGTATAATAATATTATGAATGAAGACATTAAAAGAATAAGCTACTCTGAGTATAAAAACTGGCATGAGTGCCCATATAGGCACAAGCTAATATACATTGACAAATTGCCATATTTTTCTGGGAACGAATACACAGCATTCGGAACAGCAATTCACAAAGCTTGCGAAGAAATGATGAAAGATCAAATGATCACCGGTTTTCCGATTTTTGAGCAAAGCTTTAAAGAAGAATTAGAAATTCTGCAGAATTCGGGTTACGACGCAAACGAAAGTTTGATAAAAGAGATGAAAGAGCAGGCTCAAAAGATTTGTAAATGTGTAATTCCAGCTATAAATAATAATTTCACTAATTATGAGCTAGTCTCTGTCGAAGAGCCACTTTTAGAAGATATTAAAGATTTTAATTCTTATGATAGAAAATTTAAGGGCTTTATAGACTTAGTTATCAAAACAAAGGACCAATATCATATAATTGACTGGAAAACTTGTTCCTGGGGATGGCCAAGTAGAAAAAAAACAGATAAAATTGTGACGTCCCAATTGTCGTTATATAAGAAATTTTATTCAGATAAGCATAACATAGATAGTAAAAAGATAAATACATACTTTGTTCTGCTGAAAAGGACAGCTTCAAAAGAAAATGTTGAAATTGTAAAGGTATCTTCTGGTGACAAAAAAGTGAAAAACTCTTTAAAATTGTTGGAAAACGCTGTTATAAATATTGAAAGAAAAGTGCATATAAAAAACAGACTTTCCTGCAAATATTGCAAATTCTATAAAACTAAAAATTGTGAGTAATATGAAAAAGAAAAAAATACTAGTTATTTCTGACTCCCCCTTAGCCCCTTCTGGAGTTGGAACACAAACAAAATATATGATAGAGGGATTGCTAAGAACAGGAGAATTTTCTTTTGTTTGTCTAGCAGGTGCCTTAAAACATCAAGATTATAGGGTTCAGACGGTCGAACCATGGGGCGAAGATTTTATGATATACCCAGTTGATGGGTATGGAAACAAACAAATAGTTAGATCAATACTTACACAACATAAACCAGATATCTTATGGTTTATGACAGACCCTAGATTTTATGTGTGGTTGTGGGAATTAGAAGATGAAATAAGAAATAAGGTTCCAATGGTATATTATCATGTTTGGGATAATTACCCTTACCCAACATACAATAAATCTTATTATGATTCAAATGATGTCGTTGCAACCATCAGTAAAGTAACAGACGACATTGTTAAAACAGTATCACCAGATGTTTGGTCCGAGAGGATACCCCACTCGATAGACACTCAAATCTTTAAAAAAAGAACAGAAGAAGAGGTTTCTGACTTTCGTTCGGCACTTAATGCTGATGGAAAGATGATCTTCTTCTGGAATAATCGAAATGCCAGAAGAAAACAATCAGGAACTTTAATGTTCTGGTTTAAGGAATTTTTAGATAAGGTAGGTCATGATAAAGCAGTCCTCTGTATGCACACCGAACCATTTGATCCCAATGGACAAGATTTAGCAGCAATATTGAAAGAATTGGATTTAAATGGAAAAGTGTTCTTATCAACAGTCAAGCTACAACCAGAAGAGTTATCGAAGTTGTATTCAGTGGCAGACTGCACAATTAATATTTCAGACGCTGAGGGTTTTGGCCTTGCAACGTTGGAATCTTTATCTTGTGAAACACCCATCATTGTTAACATGACAGGCGGTCTTCAGGAGCAGGTTACTGATGGCGAAAATTGGTTTGGTATAGGTATAGAGCCATCTTCAAAAGCCATTATAGGCTCCCAGCAAGTGCCATGGATATACGAGGATAGAATTAGTAAAGAAGATTTTTTGAACTCAATGTTAGAAATGTACAATATGTCAAAGTCTGATCGAGAGAGCTTGGGTAAACTTGGAAGAACTCATGTAATGAAAAATTATAATTTTTCTACTTTTCATGGAAATTGGTATAAACTTTTGAATGAGGTACACGAAAAGCTAGGCTCTTGGGACAACAGAAAAAATTACAACAGTTGGGAGTTAGTAGAAATAAAATGAAAATATTATTAGATGCACCTATCTTAACACAATCAGGCTATGGAGAACATTCCAGACTAGTCTTCAATTCAATAAAAGATACAGGTCATGAAATTTATATAAACCCTTTAGAATGGGGTTCAACATCTTGGGATGTTGACGGCGCCGATGAAGATGTAAAGAATAGTATTATTCGGTTTGGTGAATATATTGATAGGGCAACAGAAGAATCCCCAGCAAGTTTTGACATGCAGATTCATGTTGGTATACCAAACGAATTCGAAAAAAGGGCCCCATATTCTGTTTGTGTTACTGCTGGTATAGAGACAGATAAGGTTTCCTCTAACTGGTTGCTAAAAACACACCAAGGAGTAGACAAGATGATAGTCCCCTCTGAACATGCAAAATCAGGGTTTCTTACAACATCTTATTCTATTAAAGATGAACAAAGGGAAATAGAGACAATTTTAGAATGTAATTGTCCAATATCAGTAGTTCCATATCCAGTAAAGGTTTTTGATAATAATGATCCAATAAGTTTAGATGGTGTAACTACAGAGTTTAATTTTCTATCTATTGCACTCTGGGGTCCAAGAAAAAATTTAACCAATATGATTAATTGGTTTTTGGAAGAGTTTAAAAATGATGAAAACGTCGGCCTAATTTTAAAAACAGGAATGTCAAGGGGGTCTGTTATTGATAGGGAACAAACAACTAGGACAGTTAAAAACATAACAGATAAACATCCTGAATCAAAGTGTAAAGTTTACATTATTCATGGAAATATGACTGAAGAAGAAATCCATTCGCTGTACTTGAATCCTAAAATTAAAGCGTATGTAACAACATCTCATGGCGAGGGTTACGGTTTACCTGTTTTTGAAGCAGCTTACAGCGGGCTACCTATAGTAGCTACTGATTGGTCCGGACATCTAGACTTTTTATCAGGAGTAATTAAAGAAAAAAATAAACTAAAGATAAAGAAGTTATTTGCCAGAGTAGATTTTAAATTAAGAGAGGTACCTAAATCCGCTTGGTGGGATCATATAATAGTTCAAGATTCAAGGTGGGCATACCCTGAGGCAAGATCGTTTAAAAAGCAGATTAGAAACGTTTACAAAAACTTAGGTCTGTATAGAAAGTGGGCAAAAGCACTAAAAGAGAAAGTTCTAGAGGACTATTCGTCAGATGCCGTTCATGAAATGATGAAGAATGAGTTGTTATCTTTTCTTGATGATGCAAACTTGAATTTTCAAAGTTCATCCACCGATGAAGAAAACGGAGATCTAATTGTCTTATAAAAATATAGTCTATGTCGGACAATTTAGAGACTCTAGCGGGTATGCGTCGGCAGCTCGCAATTATGTAAAATCCTTTGAAAAAGTAGAAAATAAATTTCCAGATATTAATTTTAAAATCTATACAGTTCCAATAGAACATTCTTCAACATTAAGCAATACAGAGGATGAGTTGCTGAAAAAGTATGAATTATCTGGAGAAGAATTAGAAAAGTTTTTATTAACTGATTACATTATGATCTGGCATATGCCAGCAACCATGATTATGATAGGTCAGAATTTTGTTGAACCTGAACACTGGAATAATGTTACAAGGCTACTAGAAAATAGCTCTAAAAATATCAACATGACAGTCTGGGAAGCAACCGAGATACCAAAAGAGTGGAATGATAAGGTCTATTCGGTTTTGGGAACAGAGTCAGTAATAGTTCCAAGTATGTGGAACCAGCAAGTTTTTTCTGATAGTTTGCCGCATAATATAAAATGTGAATTGCTTCCTCATGTTATAGACAACCCTCCAATAGATAGTGAAAATAAAAATCACAATTTATTAGATAAATTAAAAAATAAATTTGTAATTTTTTCGATGTCTCAATGGCAATCTAGAAAAGGTTTTGATAAACTAATAAAATCTTACTGCATGGAATTTAAAGATCAAGAAGATGTAGTTCTTATTATTAAGACATATGGCAATTTGATGAAAACAAACAACGTATCAATCAAAGAGCAGGCGCAACAAATTTCTAATGAAATAAAATTCTATAAGCAAAGTGTTTTCATTCCCGGTGGGAAGTCTGCAAAAGCAGAAATCATTTTGTTACCATATGTTTTGCCTTATGAACAAATTTCCCATTTACAGACTAGAGCAGATCTTTTTGCTTTGTTAACCCGCGCTGAAGGTTTTGGACTCACAATATCAGAAGCCATAACTCATGAAACCCCCGTCTTAGTTCCGGACACTGGTGGGCACATGGACTTTGTGGATAGGGATAATTCTTTCCTAGTATCTGGACACTGGAGCCCATACGAAGGAAAGCCAGAATATAATTGTGAAATGAATTGGTATGAGCCTCATATTATAAGCGCACGCCAAAATATGAGAAAAGCCTACAATATGTGGAAAGACGGCACACTAAGGAAAGTTGGAATAAAAGCAAAAAAGAGTTTAGAAGATTCTGGATTTGATTATGACTCAGTAGGCAATTCTTTAGCTAATATAATAAAAAATAATTATACAGAAATTAACCCCACACAGTTGAATATATCTGAAAACTCTATAACGCAAAAAGTGCTTTCATTGAAGACTCAAGTCTCTAGGCTGAAGAATAATCCGTCTAAACAGATGGAGATATTAAAAGACTCTTTCAAGGGAGAAGATTGTTATATATTAACTTGTGGCCCATCAATTAAAGAATATGACTTTGACTATTTGAGAGAGAAATTAAGTGATAAGTTAGTGTTCACAGTAAAGCAAACATTTGACGATTTTGGAGATATATCTAATTTTCACTTTTTTAATTCAAATAACTTTACACACTTTAAAAACACAAAGTGCATTTCAGTGGCATCATCAGCAGAGTTTAGGCCCATAATGGATAATACGATCTGGTCCAGTCAAGAATATGATATTTTCTTAAAAATTCTTGAGGACAGAGACTATAACAATACTATTGCTAGAAGTGAAAACTTTGAACAGTGGACGCTAGATAAAACTACAAAAAGACCCTGGGGCCCCGGTATAATGTACGAGACTGTATTACATTTTGCATATCATTTGGGCGTAGTAAATATATATACATTAGGTTGGGATTTTGAAGAACCTGGGACCTTGAAATCAAATCACTATTATGATAAAATAAATAAAAAGATAACCAGACCAGCAGATTCTATGAAGCCGCAAGAAATTGCAGACAACATTCTTGCTAGTCAAAAGTTTTCAAACTGGCTAAACTCTAAAAAAGTAAATTTGTTTGTCGCTACAGAAAAATCTTTTGTTCACGAAAAAGTAGAAAGGAAAAAAATATAAAATGAAAAAAACATATATTATAGCTGAAATAGGCATTAATCACAACGGCTCTCTTGAAAATGCAAAAAAACTAATCGATGTGGCCGTTCTAGCCGGCTGCGATGCAGTAAAATTTCAAAAGAGAAATCCAGATGTGTGCGTTCCAGAGCATCAAAAAAGTGTTATGAGAGAGACCCCATGGGGCACCATGACATATCTGGACTACAAATATAAAGTTGAATTTGAAAAACCAGAGTATGATGAAATTGATAAATATTGTAAAGAGAAGGGGATAGCTTGGTCAGCTAGCCCATGGGACTTGGATAGTTTAGAATTTTTAGATCAGTATGATCTTCCATTTCTCAAAATGCCCTCAGCGATGATGACAAATGAGCCTCTAATGAGAGCTGCCGCTAAGACCGGTAAAAAAGTAATATTTTCTGCGGGCATGAGCACTCTGAAAGAAACAGACATGGCAGTTGTTTGGATGCAGGAAGAGGGAGCTGAGTTTGCTCTTTTACATTGTAATTCCGCGTATCCTGCGCCAATTGAAGATTTAAATTTAAGTTGTATACAAACCTTGAAAAATCGATATAATTGCGAAGTGGGCTACTCTGGTCATGAATTTAGAATCGGCACAACAGTGGCCTCAATTTACTTAGGCGCTACAATACTAGAAAGACACATAACACTAGACAGACAGATGTGGGGATCTGATCATTTATCTTCTGTTGAACCGCAAGGCTTAATCAAACTAGTTCGAGGTGTTAGAGAGTTAGAACTAGCACATGGAGATGGAGTAAAGAGGGTTACCGATGGAGAATTGCCTTTTAGGAAAAAGCTCAGAGGAAATTAAGCAGCACTACAGACAGAATATAAACCTAGGTGGATGGTTTAGTTTTAACTCCACCAAGGAGCAGTGGGTATCTAACTTCGCTGAAAAAATGTTGAAACATTTTTTTAATGTTGAATTAATTCAAAAAAAATTTAATGGCTTTACTACAGATGAAGAAATTTTATTAACAAATAATATTAAATTTTCTGGACTCAAAAACAAAAGTGTGCTAATTGTCGGCGGAGGCCCTTCAACTACCTCACTTACAGAACAAACATTATCTAAATATGATTACGTTTTTTCATGTAATCACTTCTTTAAGAATCCTTTGCTAAAAAATCACAAAATTGACATGTGTTTAATTGGAGATGAGGTAGACCTAGAGTCAAAACAGTTTAATAATTATTTGGATAGATTCCAGCCAGTAGTCGGATTTGAACATTCTGGAAAAAGATCCAATAATCAGCTATTGAATTTTATAGAAAGATATCCCAGATGTTTTGTATATCTGACAAGGTATTTTTCCAGGTTAGGTTATGTGCCTAGGGCCATTATAATAGCAGCTCTAGCTTCACCAGGTAAGATAGACTACATTGGTATGGATGGGTTCAAAAAAGGCTCCTATGCCCATTCCTTTGAGCTTAATAAGCCGCCTCCATCCTTTGATGAGGCTGACTTGTTCAAAGATCAAATGAAAATATTCTTAAAATATTTATTAAAAGATATTAAAATACAAAAAGATATATTGAATGATTTAGGATCATCGCACCCTTCAAACATATATTCTGAAATACTAGAAAAGATTAAAAATGAAAAAAATTGATGAAGTAGCTATTATTATTCAAGCCCGACTTGGATCTCAAAGAGTGCCAAAAAAAATGATAAAGCCCTTCGCGGGGACAACATTGTTAGATATTTTTTTAGAAAAAATTAGAGATTGTAAATCATTCCCAATTAATAACTTCTATCTATCAGTTCACGAAAAAGAATTAGTTGACATAGGAATTAAACATGGAGTAAATATCTTTCATAGATCTCTAGAGTCTGCAAATTCAGAGGGCACTCCTATGAGTTTAATGTATGAGTGGCACAATAAGTTACCGCACAAGTATGCTGTCCTTGTAAACGCCTGTGTGCCGTTTCTACAGGAGAGTACAATTGATAATTTTGTAGAAACATATTTAAGGTCAGATAAAGACGGCATGTTTGCAGTTATGGAAAAAAAGAATTATTTTTGGTCTGAAGAGCTAGAACTCTTAACGCCACTTACTGAAGCAGTTATGAACACAAAGACAGTTAAAAAAACTTATGAAGCTGCACATTGTTTGTATGCTAGTCGACTAGATACTATAAAGAAAGGAATTTGGATGGGCGATTTTAATAAAAAAGGGGACATTGAGTTGTTTCCAGTAAGAGAACAAGAGTGCTTAGATATTGATTATCCGTGGCAATTTGATATGTGTGAAAGGATGTGGGAACTTGAAAAATAACAAAATATATGATAATTTAATTTCTTTAAAGCAAAAATATGAAAAACAAAAAGGTGTATTTTCTATAAATCCTATCCCTGCAGCACAAAAAGAAGTATGTGATGTTGCTCCTGAAATATTTGAAAATTCAAAAATATTCTTCAAAATGCAACCAAGACCAGCACCTTTTGCTTTTTCTCGCGAATATGAGTATCATAAGTACTGCTTAAGTAAAGTACAACTTGAAGGACTGTGGGTAGAATTTGGGTCCTACAAGGGTGTAAGTGCACGCTATTTAACAAAAATAAAAGAAGAAATGTTCCCAGAAATTAAAACCCCGTTTTATGGTTTTGATTCTTTTGAAGGCTTACCTGAAGACTGGGAAGGCACAAACACAAAGAAAGGAGGCCTATCAGCAAAAGAATCAGTACCTAATATACCAGGGGCAGAATTCAATAAAGGGTGGTTTAAGGACACGATTCCAAAGTTTCTAGAAAAGCACTCAGGGCCATTTTCTTTTCTACACGTAGATAGTGATATTTATAGTTCCGCGGTTGATGTATTTACTCTAGCAGAAGAAAGAATTATACCAGGTACTGTGATATTATTTGATGAAATTATTGGCTATGACGCCTGGAAGCTTCACGAGTATAAGGCTTTCAATGAGTTTGTTGAAAGACATAACGTTAAGTATAGATGGTTAGCCGCTGTCGCAAATGCCGGCCAAGCTGCCTGTATTTTGGAGGATAGAGATTGAAGACCTATGAGGAACATTATGACAGGTGTATGAAAAATTATAATTCACCAGAGCCGTCTACAATTTCCTCTGTAACTTTGGAAAAGAATTGCATCGCAATAGATGAAACACTTTTAAAAACCGTCTCCAGTTCAGTTAAAAAAAGCTTCCTAAGAAAACATGACACTTCAGAATCTCTCTGGGCAACATATGTGAACGACTTTTCTGTTATTGATAATTTGGAAACACTTTGCAGGAGTGTTATAGATCAACTTGAGCAAAAGTATTTTAAAAGTTTTGTAAAAATAGAGAATCTTCACATTTTACAAAATAAAACAGAAGTGCCTCTTGAATCATCTTGGGTTTGGCATTACGATGATTGCCCAAAAGAGTTTTTAAAGTTTGCAATTTACCTGAATGATGTGACCGAAACATCGGGCCCGATGCAATTTGTAAAAATGAAAGAATCAACACCAGTAATAGAAAGTTTTCGTGACAACCCTAATGCAATAAAGGGAATACCACCACCAGTCTTCCCAAAAAGTAGGGTGCCACCTAAGTTTGTAGATAGTATTTTGTCATCAGGTGGTGAGATTAGTAGTTTAACTGGCCCACCCGGAACTCATTTTTTATTTACTCCGAATATTATTCACAGGGGAACTGCCCCAAGTACTAGTTCAGAACCCCGATTAGCAATATTTATGTTTGTTAGACCATCTCTTAAAAGAATAGATAATCTAATCGACAATGCAAAGTCAAAAAATGCAAATGTTAACGTAAAAAAGTATGAGTTAAATTAAAAATGAATAAAAAGCCAACTGGATTCGAGGGCCCAAGCGTTTGGAATGGCTGTACTTTGATATACAGCCCGGCCCAAAACTTAGCTACAAATATTATTGATAGCAAAGAACTACAATCTATATTACATCAATACGCCTCAGAAATCGGTCATCCACCAAAATTCAATGTCTGGTACGACACAATATCTAAAGTATGCTTTGGGATGGATGAGACTTGGATGAATTCAAATACAAAAAAATCAAGCTTTATATCTCCACCTGAAGAATTTTTAAAATCTGATAAAAGATTGTGCAATTCCCCGACTGCAAGAGACTTGAATCATGTCTTGTCATATTACGGACCTCATTTTGGTAAAGATGTTATCTTTAATGATGAAATAATATTTCTTAACCACCCTCAAATTCAAAAATTTAAAAATTCTAAAATTCTTGTTATTGCAGGAGGTCCAAGCGCCAAAGAGATGCATTGGGACGAGAAAAAGTATGATTATATATTTTCTTGTAACCACTTTTATCTAAATGATCGGTTAAAAAATATTAATGTTGATTTTGCTGTAATTGGCGGTGAAATAGATATGTCCTTGGAGAACAAAAAATTTCACAATTACATGAAAGATAATGATACTCTTTTATGTTTTGAGGATAGGACTAGTCCATCAGCCGCAAAATATTTTGGTCTCATGAAGAAGATCTATAAAGATAGGTGCATTTATGCTCACTCAAGATACAGAGGAAAGCCTGGAGTGGGCTTAAGGTTGTTGTGTTATGCTGCTCTGCTTGGTGCAAAAGAGGTGCACTTTGTTGGTGTCGACGGCATGTCTGAAAACACTAAAAGGGGAGACTTTCACAATCATGCGTTTCAAGAAGGCAAAAGATATTCTCACAAGGCTCTTGATTTTGGGACCTACCGCCGACACTATGTCTTATTCTGGGATTATATTTTAAATTATTTAAAATTAAATGAAAAAATAAAATTTCAAAATTTAGGAGAGGGTCATGAAAAGAATCAGACAACAACAATTTCAAAACAATTTTTTCCACTGCAAATAGGTTAACAGAAAATGCGAATTACCAGAAGAGAATTATTAATTAATCAAACTCACAATAATGTTTTTAGTCGCCTTGATATTGTAGTAAGAAACTCGTACTTAAACTCCATTGGGACTAGGGACTATAAAAAGTGGCAAAAAATATACAATAAAATGCAACGTATAAGGACAGGTCACAATAAGCACACTAATGGCTTACCATGGGTAGAGCAGTTTCTTTTACTTGACAGGTCTTTTGCAAAAAATGGATACATAGAGAGGTACCCACTTATAGTTAATAAAGACCTTCACCTAATAAACTCATCCCACAGAGCCTCTTTGTGTCTACACCATGCGATAGATGAGATACCTATAAAGATTGTTGATGACTGGAGACAACATTTAGAGTCCAAGGGCGCTAAGTCAAAAACATATTTTGATTATGGAATTGAGTGGTTCGAAAAAAACAACTTTACAGAGAAAGAGATTCTAGAAATAGTAAGTGAAAAGCATAAGTTGTTCGAAAGCACAAATTTATATTTTTATGCTATGATATGGCCACCAGCAAAAAAGTATTTCAAACAAATAAAACAGTCTATAAACTCAGACTTTGATATTATTTCAGCTAAAGAAGTAGACATGAGAGAAAATTTTGAAACCATACTTAAAAAAATCTATAAAATAGATAATATAGAGGAGTGGAAATTAAATAAAAAAATTAGTTCAATAAAAAAATCTTCTGAAAGTAGAGAAATTATGATACTAAAAATTGATCTAATAAACACTAAATTTAGATCAAAAACAAAGTTTCCAGATTGTAAGATTTCAACTTCAGCTGAAGAAATAAAGAAAAAAATTAGGGACAACTTTCAAAATAAAATAAAAGACTATTATTATGATATAATCATACATATGTCTGATAATTATGACCACGTAGATCATATAAAAAAAGTTTTAGAAGAGCATAAAATTGAAGATTGAACATATAGAGGAACTAAAAAAAATCTTAGACGAAAATTCAATTAGTCCGAATGATGTCTGCATTGTAGGATCCTCGGTATTGGCTGCCCATGGTATTAGAAAAAATAAAGATATTGATATAATTTTGTCAAAAGATATTAGGAAGCTTTTTACTGAAAGCGACAAGGCATTTAACCTTACAAAAAATGTAGAGTGCGTTGGCGTAGGTTGGTTATACAATTTAGATAATAGAACAAAAGATGAAGAAATTATTTACAACAGCAATAAACATTTTAAAAAATATAATTTAAAATTTTGCAATATGGACCTTTTACTAAAAAGAAAAAAACTTTCCAAAAGAGAGAAAGATATACTAGACATAAAACTGATAAACAATGCAAGCAAAAATAAATGAATTAATTTTTGGACCTGATCAAGATATAGAAAAGTTTGTTATCGATAATATAGATAGGGCTAAACAAGAAATCAAAATGATGGTTTTCTGGTTTACATGGAAGCCGATAGCAGAAGCTTTAAACAGAGCCTCAGAAAGAGGGGTCAATATATCAATTATATTAGACTCTAGAAGTGCAGAAGACAAAAAAAAAGATGTGTGCAAACTAAATGAGGTTTTGGTTCCAAACATGTTGTCTGACAAAATTGAAACAAGGATATATAATGGTGAACTATTGCATCATAAAATTATTTTAATTGACAAAAATATCATACTGACAGGTACATGTAATTTTTTTAATGGCTCGCTGAAAAGGCACGAGGAACATTATATGAAAGTTACTAGCGATGATTTGCACGCTAGATTTTTACAAAGATTTATGCTGCTAAAAGAAAAATCAAAACATTGGAGCAAAAGATGAAAATAGCTATGTGTATGTCCGGCCAAATTGGACCATTTTCAAAAGTGCTACAAATTCAAAAAAAATCATTTTTAAAAAAAGACTGGGATGTATTTGTTTATACTTCAAATTTAATTTCTCAAAAAAATAATACCAACTCCATCTTTAAACCTGATTCAAAGATATATGAATACCTACCAGCTGGCGAAGGATGGAGAAAAAACACTACAACATATGGAATAATATATAGAATTTCAGATGATGTTGTAAAACGAGAATTATCAGGAATATCCAAACAAATTAAAAAGTCCTTTATAGAGAGAGAATCACTGCAAGAATCCCTAGAGGACCAAAACAGCACAAAGTGGGAATGGTTAAAAAAAAGACAATTAAGGAAAATGTACAACTGCAATCGTTTGAGGCATCTATTCGAATTAAAAAATGATATCAAGTATGATATAGTTGTTAGAAGTAGGTTTGATTTTGGCCCCAATATACCAATAGATGTAGAAAAAATATACATGAAAACAAAAAATAATCACAATAAATTATTTGTTTTTGGCGGATGGCCTTGTGTTCCTCCCATGGTTTTTATGGATAAGTTTTTTTGTGATGGATTTGTTTTCGGAAGCCCAAGAGTAATTGATGTATTCAGTTCTCTTTTTCTAAAAGAGAATCCGTACCCATATGATAAAAGATATCAACAAACCTGGGAAAAATTTGGAGATAATGTGGAATACCAATTACAACAACACTTGAGAGAAAACAATATCGAATTGGAATATATAGGAGATTCTAGAAGCATGTACCACCTATACAGAGGATAAAATGATAATTTATGTAGACATTGACGAAACAATATGTATTAGCCCAGAGAGCAGAGACTATAATAAGGCTATACCAATAGAGAAAAACATTAAAAAAATTAATGAAATGTATGATAATGGAGATGAAATAATTTATTGGACTGCCCGTGGTACCGGATCCGGCATATGTTGGAGAAAAGTCACGGAAAAACAATTCGCTGCATGGGGAGTAAAATACCATGAGTTGCATTTTGGCAAGCCAATATATGATTTATTCATAGATGATAAAAATATAAATTCAAACAGGTTCTTTAAGGAGGAATAGAATGAAATTATCGAATCAAGCAATGGGAGCCCTGATGATGGCCCTTCAGAAGTCTTTATTGGAGCAGACAGATATAGTTCCAATATTGCAATCTTTTAACTTTCAGTGTAATGAAAAAGAAGAATTGACCGTAGTTAATCCACCAAACTTCAAAATTGGAGAAGATGTATTTAACCCTTCAGTTGAAGAAAATAAAAACACAGTAGGGTCAGATTGATGCCCTTATACGCTTACAAATGTGAAGATTGCAAAACAACATTTGAGGTTAGACATGGCATGTTTTTTGAAAATCAAAGATGTATAAAGTGTCATTCTGAGTTTGTATTTAGGGTCCCTAGTGAAATTGGTGCTTCCACCAGCTCTAAAGAGGAGTACAGTCCGCAAAAGCCCGGTGAAGTAACAAAACAATTTATTGAAGATACAAAAAGAGAAATAAAAAAAGAGAAGAAATCTCTGAAGAATAGAGAATTATAATGTTTGAGATTATACTAATAGCTAGCGTTTTTCTAAATTTATTATTATTTTTTTATGTTAGGTGGCTATTGAAGACAATTTCTGTAATAAACGAGGATATAAGTTCTGTCTCGCAAATTATTTCTCAATTTCAAGGGCACTTAAAATCTGTTTACGAGTTAGAGATGTTCTATGGGGACAACACACTAAAAGCGCTGTTAGACCACACTAACAACTTGTCAGAAGAATTAAGCAACCTAGATTTAATACTAAATGTAGAAGAAGAAAAAGAAGAGATATTGATAGATGATAAAGAGACAGCGTAGAAAAAGAACAAAAAATAATTATTTTACAAAAGTCCACGAAGAGGCAATAGTAAAGTACGCATTATCAACAAGCAAGAAAGAAAAATCATCACTCTACATATCCTTAATACAGCCTGCATTTGATGAGATGGTCAATAAAATAATTTTTACATACAAATTCAATAACCTTCCAAATATTGACTCTTTAAGAGATGATTGCAAAGTTTGGTTGACTACTATTTTGGATAAATATGATCCAAACAAAGGTTCAAAAGCGTTTTCTTATTTTTCTGTTGTGACAAAGAACTGGTTTATTCATAAGGTTAAGCAAAACTCAAAAAAGCTTAAAAAAGAAGTTTCTTACGAGGGAATTGTAGAGAATGGTGGCTCTGATTCACTTGGCACTTCTACTTCTACAAACGATTATGTGGAAAAAAGAGAGGAAGCAGAATTTTGGATTTGTCTGCTAAGGCAAGTAGATAGTTGGGATACTGGAAATCTAAAGACAAACGAAAAAGTAGTCTTAGAGGCTGTAAAAATCTTATTACACAATATAGAAGATATAGAAATTTTTAATAAAAAAGCTATTTACTTATACTTGAGAGAGCTAACAGGTTTGAATACAAAGCAGGTAGTTAACAATTTAAATAAACTTAGAGAAAAATATAGAAATTTTAAAACTAAGTGGAATAAGTAGAGTTTATTATGAAAAAACATAAACTAGAAGAATACATTGAAAGAGCGTCGACAAACATTACAGATGATCGTGCTGCCACAAAGACGCTTTTAATGACAATAATGAAATATATGCAACTAGGCGATGATAGGCACAAAGAAGTGGGATTAATTGCGGCAAAGTATTTAGAGACGCTCCAAAGATCTAATGAACAACTTGTTAAATTAGCAGCTTTAATACAAAAAAAAGAAAATAAACAAGAAGAAATATCTGAAGAAGATAAGCAAGAGTTGTTTGACCTAATAAACTCTAAGGAAGATAAGTAAAATGGCAGAGGGGGACAACAAAGTTTTAGGAGTGCCAACTCCAGGTTTGAGTCCATTTGCTAATGCTTCATCCCACGGAGGTACTCGTAGGCCTGATCTCGGCTCGGCTTATAGTTTTACTGACAAATTGGCTCGTATTCTCCACGCGGCAGAAGACGAAGAAGTAGATTTAAATACAGAGTTGGAATATGCAGTCTGCCTACAGGCAAGAAGAATGGGAACCTATGAATTTTCAGAAGTGTTTAGTAATAATAATATTATAAGAAAAAAGATCTTAGGAAGCCCAATAAACGAAGAAAGACTTAACTCTGGAGATGTTGTAGAAGTCTATGCACACGTCCCCGGCTTAACAGAGATGCTACCAGAACCAGATATGAAGATTGTGGGAGAATATTTGAAAGTTTTTGAGGATTTTAGGTTAGCAGACGAAGCACTTAGTCGCCAACCCGGTACTGGTGGAAGAACAGTAGATTTAAAAAAAATGAAAGAACACTACAGTAAAAACTTGGACAGAATTATTAAAGACTACTTAAGAGAACTTAAGATAATAACAATGTACCCCAGGTTCTATAAGTCTGTAGAAGACAATGTAACCCCAGGTATTTCCCCTGGTGAAGTTTTCAAGATAAAATTCTTTGAGTCTGGTGGCAAGTCAAGTAAAGATAGAGCTAGGCCAGTACCTACAAAGTGCTTTGGAGAATATTTAGAAAAAACAAACTATTTCATAAATTTTGCAGAAGCTACAAATCAAGAACTTATTTCAGGAGAATATAGTCCAGGCCGCAGTTAAATTATTGTCTGTGTAAATAGAAAGAAGAAGCTATATGAATAACACTTATTTTACAAAAGAGCAACCACCATCCGGCCGCCGCGGCATCGGTGACCAAGGTTTAGATGAGCCAATACCTCGGTTTTTAAATAGAAGCGAGGATAAGATGTGGTTTGGGGCAAACAATACGCTGATTTGGATGGGTAGAGATAGAGATCCCCAAGAAGAAGGGTCATTATCATCCAGCCCTACCACATCAGATTTATCATCAGGGTTTTCAACTTATCAAGGCGCCGGCGCAATTTGCTTAGTAGTGGGCAGAGGAGCCCCTTATCCAGTCGTTGATGGAAAGGGGAGTAAACCTCAGGGCCAAGCTCCCATGTTTAAAGACGGTCCTGAGCCAAGCTATGGCGGTGTGGAGTTATATGAAGGCAAGCATGATACTTGGGCCTGCGATGCAGCAACTCTCTATATAAGTCAAAAATCAGATGTCGACAAGTCTTTTGGATTCAAAGAGATGATATCTGGAAAAGGCCAGAAAATAAAATATGAAAGAAGACCTTCTTCTGCAATTGTCCTAAAGGCAGATAAAGTTAGAATTAATTCTAGAAGAGATATCTACCTTATTGCTGGCTCTGAATTTGGTCGTGATTCTAATGGATTTAACATAAAGGAGACAGAAGGTGCAATACATTTAGTATCAAAACATGATGGGGTCTTTAGAGAACAACAACCTATACCTTTGGGGACTAATTTGGTTCAATTTCTCAAAAGCTTCCTTAATACAACCGCAGGAGCGATTGCGACAATAAATAAAATATTGATATCTCAGGCTGAATTTAATTCACAAGTAATGTACCATCATCATGGTACAGGGGTTGGCCCGACAACCTTTTCCCCACCAGTCGCTGCAGCTGGTTTAAAAAAGTGTGCGGATGACATTACAAGTTTGGAAAATACAATATTTGATGAATTTATAAATATACCATTTTCTTTAGACAATGGGTATTTAGATAAAAGTTCCAATAAATACATTAACAGTTTGAGTAACACAACCAATTAGAGTTTTAGTTAATTTAGATATTAAGAGATTATAGTATGAGAAGATTTTCGCCATTTAAAATAGAGATAAGAAAAGACGGTAAAATAATATCTTTCGGAGAGAGGTATTATGGAGAAATAGGTAAAGACATCCTTGCTATTAAAGTGGCCCTAGGTCTAGTGAAAAGCAGAGAAGATGCTCTAAGTGAAGTGGAGACAACACCACCTTCAGAGGAAAATCAACCTCCAGTTATCATGGATAATCAAAATTGGTTTGAGTGCGGCACCGGAGTTGGGATAGACATTCAGAAAGCGTCGACTTTTGATCAGAGGCTAAAGAATGCAATTATAAAATTTCAAATAGATAATCAATTTTTAATTACTTCATATCTTTTCGAAAAGTTTGGAGTACAGAAAAATCTTTCAGAGAAAAGTAGCGAATATTATACATCAGATGAAGATGATGAAAAATATTCACAAGATGTTGTGTTTCAGATAACTGCTGCATTTGAACTTTTTCAAGCAGAAGTTGGAAATATTAGAGAAGCAACATTAGCTATAATGCATGGATGGAAACCACAAACAGAATACACCTTTAATGGTTACAAACACCCCAATGCCAGGGAGCAAGATAGGATTGTCGAGGTTGTTCCACAGGTTCTTTATAAAGATTTAAGAGATGGAAAGCTTGGCCAGTCAATATCAGATTTAGAATCTCAAAATATAATTTATGAAAATTCACATGAACTAAATTCAAGAGAAAAATTATTAAATTGGCTTGATAACGCTCCTCGCAATTCAGTGTGGTTATCAAGGAGGACAAAGGTAGAATTTGGTTCTCTGGATTATAAGCCAGTAATACAAGGTAATAGTCCATTATATAGAGCTTCAATTGAAATTCTAGAAAACCAAGAAGTACAAAATACAGAAAATCTTTTGTCTTATGATGATAGAAAAAACCTGCTAAGAACCATGCTTTATCCTGATCCTTTCTCATCTCCAGATCCTTTTGAAATAAATAATCGAGAGATAGGGTATTTTCATCGTACAGAGTTTGTGCTTGATTCATCAGGTCCCTTGCCAAATGAAGAACCAGAAACGATCAGAAGACTTGAAGATGAGGCATTGAAAAAAGTAATTGAGTTCTATGGAAAACCAGATGTCTGGGTTTTTCCAAAAAATGAAGCATTTTTCCAAGTAGGCTACTTTGGAGGACAAGATCAGCCAACACCAAATTATAATCCTAGGTTTCCAACAGAAATAACAGATGAAATGAAATCTTTTTTACCAACTTACATTGGCTATAAAAATAGTATTTCCTCAAAAGAAAATGAGTTAAAAAATAAGCTTGATGAATTGGGAACGCAAATGTATGATTTTCTGCCGGATGGAGTACTAACATTTGACAATTACACACCAGAACAAATGGAGTCTGAATTTTATGATTGGGAGCTTTCACCAAGAGAAAAGAGGGCTCTAAAAAGAATAAAAGAACTTAGGGGAGAGATTTCAGTTTTAAAAGCAGCTTACAGCGCAGACCCAAGAGAAGTAAATTTAGAACAAGAGTTTATAAGAAACTTCTGGTGTCTAAGTACAGAAAATCAAATTTCTGTTTTTGAAGAAGCAGGAAGTGAAAATTTGGCTCAAACTTGGAGGACAATCGATTCTTTTGGGGGCACCGAACCGCTTATTAAATTCGAGGAGTTTAGGACACCTTCAACAAGGCCATCAGACAATTATGTAGCATTGTTTATAATAAACAAAGAAAAATTTGATCTAATAAAAAATGGAGAGTTCCTTAATGTTTCAGCAGAGGAAGAAACAGACGAAGTTTCGACTATTGAGCCAGTAAACTGTATAGATGAAAGTTCCGAGCAAGCTCTTAGAACTTTTGAAGAATACAAAATACATGCCAAGCAGAGAAGAAGACAGCTTGTGAGGAGGCTTAGAGAACAGACACAAGCAATGCAAGAAGAAAGAGAAGAGCAGGGCCCGGCTTTTTCAGCTAGAATTGACCTTGGGTCTGGCCTAGGCCCTTTTGATACAGAGTCTGCAATAGGATCGCTTTTTGAAGGTATGGGATTTGGAAGTTTAGGGGCTAGTGATTATGAATATACAACTGGACTTTTAAGTGGCGTAGTAGAAGGCGCAGATATGCTTCTGGAACGAGCCGGAATAGCAAGATCTGACTTGGAAGCTTTGAACGAGACACTCGCTGCCAGCGATTCGATAGAATCATCAAATGTGGTAAAGCCATCAGGAGCCGCAAAGGAACCAGGCCCTCCGGGGTCGCTGTCTATAAATTATGGCACCGGTGGAGACGAAGACACAAATCCTAGTTTTATAGGCCCGGGACTCTCAGAGAGAGTTAAGGTCGCAGCTAAAGACTTAAGGGAGGCTGGGAAAATAATTGAGTCTAAGGGAATTAAGTTTGAACCTGGATGCGATTTCGACGCCAATAATGAGGCTTTAATGTTAGAAAATTTCATCTCTCAATTAGATGAAATGTTAGCAGATTCACCTGATGGTCCCTTTAATAATTTTAGGGGTGAAAATATTCATGAGTTTACTATGAGAGATATAAACAGATCTCAAAAGGGCCCGGACAATGGCAAGAAACTTACGATGTATGCGCCTTCTGAAGGTGGTAAGAGAACTGTAGTGAAAGCCTCAACACATTGGGCATCTGAAGCTGGCAAGAAAAAATACCCTGCACTTAGCCGCCCTCGAACATTGAATTATATTTTCAATATAAAAGATATGGTACCTAGCACTGTAGACAGTGGCGTTCCCGGGTTGCCAAGCGGCGCCAAAGCCCTATCTTTTTTCTCGTCTGACAACCGCGGAGCTTGTGAGGACCTTGGCTTTGATCAAAAGAAAAATGATGCAATAGCTTACGTTGGAAGGTATACTTCTGGTTTAAAAACCCAAGCAAAAAGAAAAAAATCAAATTCTGTTAAATCCTGGACTGAGGTTTTCATAGAAGATCCAGCCAAAGAGTGGGCAAAAGCATCAGAAGAAAACTTTAAAGACTCTTTTAATGACACCCTAGACGAAGAGCAGGTGCTAGAAGCATTTGGAAAGTTATGCACCTTAGATGATATATACGATGAGTTCATAGATAAGGTGAGTCTCCCAGCTTTACTTTGTGATTTTATCAAGTGTTTAAAGCTTCCGGGATTTTCTTTGAAATTACCCAGTCTGAAGTTGCCGCCTTTGCCAAAAGTGCCCATATTAGGATGGTATATAGCTCTTATCAAATTATTAAAAAAAGAATGGAAGCAAATATTAACTAGAATTTTATGCACTTTTGTTAGGTCAATAATAGATAAATTAGCTTTTCCGTTTTGTGAAGAACAATTAGAAGATTTTGTCGCTGCAGGATCCTCAGCATCAGATGTCATGAACAGTGCTATAATGGACTCTTTGATTAATACTGGGGTTCCCGCAGAAAAAAAGGAAGAATCAAAAAAGTTTTTTGAAGATAGTTCAAACCACCTTACTCCTCAGGAGCTTTGTTATCTACTAACTGGCAAGCCCTTAAATGCTGCAACTATGAAGGTGCTGGAAAGGTTGGTAGAAAAGAATGGCTTAGCAGAGCATCTATCAACAAATGAGGAAATTACAAACTATTTTGGCGTTCTAGGGTCTTATATTCCATTTGAGCTTTGTGAAGAATTGTCACTTCCAGATGATGATTCTTCTTGTTCAGATATTTTAGAAGCTGTACAAGCAATCAGGGATAAGCTGCTTACAGGCTCCGGAGAAGTTTCAGATGAAGAATTAGATTACATAACAGATTTAGCAAAAAAGAATGCCGAAGACACACTAAATCAAGCCCGAGCACTTTCTGGTGCTCAATTTGGCTCCTTAGTGCCGCCCATCTATGGGCCTAATAACCCAAACTCTCTTATGCCCGGGCTCCCAAAACAAGCTTTGGAACATTTGGGCCAACTTGTTGGATATATGTTTGAGCCCGCCAAAACAAGTTATGTAAAATCACTTCTTACGTATGTGGAATCAATGAGGATGATGACTCCTTATTCGCCTTGGCCCGGGGAAGATGATTATAACTACAATGAAATATTGACATTAGAAGCAGCAATGGAGCAGTTGAATAATTTCACTTTACGAATGGAATCAGAGCAACGCTCAAGGCTTAGAGAAATGGGATATGAGCACCTTTCTGAACTTGAGTCAGAAACTTTAAATACGATGATCGAGGAAACAGAGAAAGCTATTGAGCAGCATCGCAATAGATATCAAGAATTATTTGATCAACTTAAGGTTGAGAATGCGACATATCAAGATCTTTATGATAAAATGCACGCACTTGTTGAAATGGTAGCGCAGAAGAGAGATTCGATTCGTACAATTGAAAGTAATTTCGAACTTAATGATTACGCGGCTATAAAAGGGTATGCTCGTGGTCGAAAGTATAGCGCATACGACGCACCAGATAGACAGCCATATTATGATGGAGAAAGTCATGAAATTTATTTTGAAAACAAAAAGGCCTCAAAATGCACCAATGGCATTCCTCTGGGTCCACTTTTCGGCGGAGTTTGCACTAATGAAAGAACAAGAAACTCAGGTGATTACCCGCGCCATGGCTTGGCAGCTTACGTAGGTCACTCAATTGCCAGATCTGGCGTGGAAATAAGTGCTAAAGATTGGTGGCTTGAACTAGAAAGTCTTATTGAGGATTATTTTTTAGGATTTTGGACAAAAATATCAGAAATTAGCAATGAAACGATCGAATCTTTTTCTTTAGAAAATGAAAGTTTAAATCAATTTTCTCTTACTCTGGCCGACAACGGATATTCTGAAGTTTTCCCAACCTTGTTACAGACCGCTACTGATAACCAGCGCGCCGCCCGTAGTTGGTTAGCAGGCTATGACGACCCGAGCCCACTGGTTAAGGCATTTGGCCAGCAGGAGTGGGGTCGCACACTTGCAGGGGGAGTTAACTTTATTTCAGTAGAGAACAGATTTCCATCTGAAGCACAAGATGTCAGAGATGGCATCTCAGTCAGATATCTTATAAATCAATATCTGGATGGTATTGAAGAGGAAAAAGAAAGAATTAGAGCTAGGTTAGCTTTTTTTCCTGACAATCTTAATCCTTTCGCCCTAGAAGACCCACGTCACGAGTTGTGGGAAAACTCTGTCAGTGATATCAGCAACAATTTGAATGATCACTACAGTGAACCCTTTGGGTGGAAAATAATATCCGGCAACTTAGCTAAAACTATGCGTGCTTTTAGTTATATTGGGGACGTAATGATAGATTCTGCTCAACGTAGAAGTGAAATCTTTAATGAAATGTATAATGAGATAGCCGCCCTAAGCACTAGAGAAGTCGATCTAAGCGCCCTACAGGTTGCTACCGCGCCGCCTAAAATTTCAGCTCTAGCAGCCTTAGAATTATTCAGACTGTTTGAAATTCAAATAATTAATGGACACCCAGTTCATAGAAGAGTATTTATTCCAAGGGGCGGCGCGCCATATCTTGGGCAATCGTCAGCTCGACTAGAAATGCGAGATGAATATAATCTAGATCAATCATCTGGAAGAGGACTAGATCCGTATATCGTACCTCCAACTCCAGCAAGAATAGATTCTGATGGCAGAAGATGGCGCGACCAACCGGGATCTCTCCCAAGTGGAGCCAATAAGCACTTAATAAATCACGTTGATTTTTATAGACACGCTACAAATACATTAGAGGATTCAGATAGCATACTTGCACAAGCCAGCACAATACAATTAGCAACAGGTGTCTCAATGTTTTCAGAAACTAGATTTTTCTTTCCATATACATTGGAACCTCGTAAAGGGTCCCTTGTCCCGAACTCTGGAACCGGCCTCTTCCCCGGCGACCGTCCACCAGGCCCTTATCCTACTTCTGACGAGTGGGTCCATAATCCTGCTAGAGACGAGGTCAATCAACCTGCTGAAGATATTGTTGCAGATTCAGAAAGAGTTGATAAGCTTTTTAATTTTTCTAGTCCGCCCCCCGTGTTGGGCCCAAGGATAAATTTCCAGAATACCGGCATATCACCTCTACCCCCACAGATGGTGGTCGAAACGAGAATGATATCTGAGATGAAAATTCTACAAAAAAAGATCACTGATTTAGAAGAATTAGATGAAGAGGATACAAACCCAGAATTACTAAAAATAGTTTCTGACAGGGTTAACTTTTTGACTGCCACGATTAACAATATAATAAGCGAACGTAGGCAAACAACAAGAGAATCGCATTTACCAATGCTTAAAAAAGCACTAAACAAATCAGAAGAAATATATTCAGAAGAAGCCTCTCCAAATGATGGTAGTGAAAGAATTACGTATGGCGCGAACAACTTAAATTTAAGTTTTGGCGATTCCTTATATTCACCAAAACTTAACTTAAGGCATCTACCTCACTATACGCATAACATTCCAAACGCCAACAGGTATGATATAAAGATAGAGGGAGATTTTGTTCTTGGTCTTACAGGTAATGGGCAATCAAAGACTTTTAAATTTTGTGAAGCTTTACCATCTTGGACAAGACCACTAAATAATGAAAACGCTCAATATGCAGTTTCAGAAGTATACGCCAATTTTTTCTTAAACAAAGTATCAGAAATTTTGACAAGAGGCAACACCCCCGGTGCTGAAGGGCGCTTTCAACGTTCGGATCTTAGGAAGAGAATAGCGAAAGGTTCATTGTTTGAAGATACTGCGGAGTCAATGATGGAGAATATTTTTTATTCGATGTATGACTCAGATATGTTTGACCCAAATTATGCTAGAGAATTAGACGCCCGTGTAGGTGGCCGCCCATTTGTTAATCCAATAAATCAATGTATAACAAACAGGTTTAGTATAAGTCAAGCAGCGATATTAGCTTTTGATAAAACCATAATTGATGATATAGGATCAGAGATAAGATCAGAGATGATGAAGCCTGAAAATTCTCCCTATAATAGATCCTTTGATGAAATTGGAGCAACTGAAAAAGCCACAGTTAATGTTGCTGTCAAGGGTTTTATACGAGTTTGTCTTATTGACCTATTGTTAAAAGGAGGCATTGCATATGCAGTTTGGGATATTGAACCAATAGTATCAGAGCAGTTATTTATTGAGTATGCAGTTCACCATGTTTTATATGAGCTGAACAAAAGCAATAACTTAAAGGGCATATGGAAAAATGTTATAGAAAGAGTGACCGGATTAAACAGTTATACAAAGGGAGTAGAAGTAATTGTAAAAGATGAACTATTAAAGCTTCCTAATTTTTCAAAGCAAATATTTAACCCCAATGAACCTGAAAAAGATTTTTATAACTGGTATCTTACAGAATTTATAGCTTCTACGGATGTATCCTCAAGGTACAGCGACGAATACGGTATGTGGGAGCTGTCCATTGAAAACAGCGACGAGAGAAGCCTGTTTTTTGGAAAGTCCACATTTTTAATTGAGCACTATGTAAAAATGTCTGGTGAAATTGTTAATTTTGCCCACAGCATGAATTCAAGAGGGCGACCAACTATGACATATTTTTATAGCGGTCGCCCCCATAGTGAGCAAATAATATCAACTAGGCAATTTGATCAAATGGTCCGCGCGGCCCATACCGAAGAGGTAGGTTCAGCCCGATTTTATGAAATTGTAGAGCAGTCTACTTTTAAGCAAGGCTGTAGGCTCGTGCAGGTAATATTCGATGATAACGAAATACCATCACCGAGAGACTTTAGAGAGGGTGTGGAAAGATCAAGACAGAATAGAATTTTAAGAGAATTTGTTTACGAAGAAAATGAGGAAGAAGTGGAGTCACTTGATGCTACCTGGCGCCAAAGAACCTGGAAAATGCTAGCAAAAAATATAAAAAGATCCACATTAAATCCAGAAGACCGCTCAGAAATTTCTACAGCTGATTGTTTGGCAATGTGTGTCCCTCTTGTGGAGCACGAAAGAGAGATAGGTATGAGTAACTGTTCTAGTGTTTTTGGCCCACCAGGATCTCAAACCTTGTTGCACAGGCCTGATAGCAAAAAGTTTATGCTTGATAACCTATTAGAAAAAAGAGAGATGACGCTTTTGTTTGAAAATATTTTTCCACAAAGAAAATATATGTCAATAGCATCAATTTTTGCAACATCGGTACTAGGAGGGTATGCCACTTTACCAAACTTGTTTACTTCAACAAAGGGCCTATTGTCTACTGTGGCAAAAATAACAAATAAACCCTTTAACCAAAGAGGTGACTTCGCAATGACAAACCAGGACTTCAATAAGTTTATGAAGGACAAGTATCCTAGCGACCCAGATGATTTAGATTGTAACCCCTTTCCAGGTGATTTAGGAGAAATGTGGGACCAATTTATAAAAGAGTTGAGAGACTTAATACTGCAGCTTCCATCAATACTATTTAGAGGAATTGCAAACACTTTAGACCCAGCTTACAAAGAGATGAGACAACACTTTATGAACTGTGATATTAAAAATTTAGACTGGAGAGGTGTTGGCTTTACATCAGTTGACAAGGCTCTTGTGAATGGACTGAAAATATCTGGAGGTGAAGCTAATAGAGGAAAGCAAAGAGGAAAATACATTCCTATCGTCCCAGCAGCAATTTTAGATTACTATATCAGTATATATGGTTGGCCTGGAAAGTTGCCCCGTCGTTTGTTAAAGACAGTATTAAAAACAGTTTCATATATATATTCTGGAAATTTACCTATGATTGATTTAAATACAGCATTTTCCATACCATGTTTTGAAATTGATGAAAATTACCTGAAGGGTAAAAAATATGATGCAGGTAAGTATGGTCGATATGGACACCCGCTGTCGCCTTTTACTGCTTTAGCGCTTTCAACACCAGCACTAAGAAGCGATTTAGACATCCGCGCTGCAACTTGTGAAGATCAGGTTGAGAATGAGTGTGAAGATAATGAGTAAAGCACTATTTAAAACAAGGGGAAAGTATTTTTATGGCATATCTTAGTACAAATTTGATATCAAATTCACAAGAAAATAAGATAAAAACAAACTATCAACCTATTTTTCCTTTGAAATATGATACAATTCACGGCCCATATAAACCTATAACAAGTGAGCTATCTTCAATACAACAAAATTTTAAAAATTTGTTACTTACAAACCCAGGAGAGTGGCCATTTAACCCTGAGATAGGTATTGGCCTAAGAAATTATTTGTTTGAAAACCATGGATCAGAAAAGTTTTCTGAATTAAAACCAAAAGTAGCAGAACAGTTAGCAAAATTTTTACCAGAAATTAGGTTAATTGACTTATTTATAGTTTCGACAGATGATGAAGTGGATACAGGTAACCTTAGACTTTCTTTTAGGTATGCCATATTTGGAACATCTTTTTTTGAAATGATAGCAGAGATGTATCCAAGTAAGTTTGCATCACAACTAAAAGGGGATATTTCTTTTAGAATCAATAGTGGCTTTGCAGACACTGATCTATTTTTAGGTTCTAAGGTTTCATTAACAACGGGAGTTAGAAACTCTTAGGAAGTAAAGGAATTTATTTTATGGCAGGCAACAACAGAGGAAGATCAGATACAAATTTTACAAATGTCACTTTTGATGATATTAAGGAAAGCTTAATAACTAAAGCAAAAACTTACTATCCAGAAGCATACAAAGATTTTTCAGCTACAAGCTTCGGTGGAATGATGATTGACCTAATTTCAATGGTCAGCGAGCAACTGAATTTTTACACTCAATTTGTCGCAAATGAAAATTTTGCTGAGACGTCTAGAACTAGCTATGCTTTAAAAACTCACGGAGCAAATAACGGAACAAAAATTGTTAACAGAATGACCTCAACATCTGATATTAGTATCTTCACTTATGTTCCAGTTGATCCGACCGGCACCGGTCCAGATAAGAGGTACAAACACCGTATACTTGCAGGCGCAAAGTGTGCTAATGCGGAAGGCAAAACATTTACTCTAGCACAAGATGCAGTAATAGACCTTAGAAAAGAGAACCTAATAGGGACACATTTTTCACAAGATGGTTCAAAAAATACTTATCTGGTTTATGAAACAAAAGCAAAAGCAGTTTCAGGAGAAGAAAAACAAATAGAAATAGATATAGGAAGTTATGAGAAATTCAGAAAAGTAGAAATAAAAGATGATACAGTCTCTGAAATAATTTCAGTGAAAGATGGTAATGGTAATGACTATTATGAAGTCTCAAATTTGTCGCAAAATGTTATTTATAAATCAATTTCAGATCGGTCAGAGGTAGATCCATTGCGCCCAGAATTGTTGAAACCTTTTCCAGTGCCCAGAAGGTTTGTTTGCGAAGAAGAAGGAGGAAGATGTTTTTTGATGTTTGGGTTCGGATCAGAGAAGAATTTGCAAAAAACACCAGTAGCTGACCCTAGTAGCTTGTCTTTAAAAATATCAGGAAAAAAGAAACATGTCCCAGATATAGTTTTTGATCCTAGTCGACTCCTAGAGACTGATGGCTTTGGCGTATCCCCTCAAAATACCACTTTAACAGTTAGATACTTATCTTGCACTAGTGATAACTCCAACAGCGCTGCAGATACTGTTAAAGAAATCGTCTCGGCTGAGCTAGTTTTTGATGATATATCAAACCTAGATACAACAAAGATGGACTATATAAGAAATGTCGCCAACATAAGTTGCACAAATAGGGAACCTTTTAATGGGTCCTTGACATATACAACCAAAAAAGAGATCGTCGAAACTATCCGCGCTGCAAAAGGAACCCAAGGGAGAGCTGTTACTACAAAAGATTACGCAGCCGCAGCTTATCTGATGCCATCTAAGTTTGGGAGTGTAAAAAGAGCGTCACTTGTTAGAGATGATAATGACCTTAGGAGAAATTTAAATTTATATATTATTTCAGAGGACTCAGATCAAAAGTTGCAGGTACCGTCATCAGCATTGTTGCAAAATGTTAAAACATGGGTCAATTCAATAAGGATGGTAACAGACACAATTGATGTTTTTCCTGCTAAAATAATAAATTTAGGGCTAGAATTTAATATTGTGGCTAGTGAAAAAATCAACAAAACAACAATAATGTCTGAGATAAGAGAAAAAATCTTTGAAGATATCAACTTGGCCCACCCTGAAGTTGGCCAACACTTCTCGATTGGGGAAATAGAGAGGATATTAAACTCTATGAGTCAAGTTACAAGAGTAAATTCAGTAAAAGTTTTAACAAAAAATACTAAAAAACACTCAGAGATTAGGTATGATATCCCTGGTAATTTGTCACCTGATGGTGGCCTAGTTTATATACCTAAAGATTCGATTTGGGAAATAAAATTTAGTGAAGACATAATAGGGCAAGTTCAATAATGGCAATAAAGAGATTTTTATCTATAAAAGATAATACAATAACAAACACTTATAAGTCTGATTTAAAAACCAGGGCGACTAATTCAAATCTGGGCGCCTCGGATGTGGCAGAGGTCTTTTCTATTTATGGGCAAGCCTCTACTTCATCAGTGGAAAAGTCAAGGATTTTAATGCAGTTTCCGGTTAATGAAATAAATTCACTAATAAAAGACGGGAAAATTCCAGAAACTGGTGTAACGTATAAGCTAAAGCTCTTCAATAGTACACACAGTTACACAACCCCAGAAAATTTCACTCTTTCGGTATCTCCTGTGCTGCAATCATGGAACGAGGGATCCGGTCTCGATATGGAAGGATATAGAGATCTGGGAAATAGCAACTGGATATCTTGCAGTAGCGGAGTTCTGTGGTTTGATCAGGGCGCGACGATGCCTCTAAAGCAAAATCTAGAAGCTGATTCCCCAACTCCACCCGTGGAGTTAGTTCAAGATTTTAAAGCTGGAACAGAAAACCTGGAAGTAGATATAACGTCCTATATTTCGTCTTGGAGAAAGATCTTAAATTCTACAGGCACAAAAGCTTCAGGCTCAGTGCAATTTAACAGTAACCCAAACCAAAATGAAAAACTAAAAATAATAAAGCATGACGGAGATCATAGGGTAATACAATTTTTAGCTGCAGGCTCTTCTTCTTTGGGTAACACATCTTCGGAAGCAAGCAAGACTATTTATGTAACTCTTGGCGGGACCCCAGAAGCTACAGCTATTAACTTTGCACAAGTTGTTGGCGACCACAGTGATTTAACAACACAACGTTCTACAAACACAGTTACAATAACTCAAGCAACAGAGAGTGCATTTGGTAACACTGTAATGTCAGCATCAGCAGACTTAAAGACTAGAATCTCCTTGACAGACTTTACTGGAGGGTCAGGTCTGCCAAATAATGGCTTGATTATTAAACTTAGCGGATCATTTGAATCTGGCGCCAATTCTAGAAGCTATTATACAAAAAAGTTTTTTACAAGAACTTCTGAGTTTTTCTTTAAAAGGCCAATAATAGAAGCTCAATGGGACTCTGCAAAACTTGATGACAGACCAAATATATTTAAATCATCAGATTTAATTCCAGCAGATCAAAATTTACATAATATTTTCCTTTATAATTATGGGCCATTTGGATTGACAGATATACCGAATACAGGTTCCAATTTGGTGGTGCAGCTTTATTCTGCGTTAGCTTTTACGGGCTCACATCAACCGCACTTAGCTGCAGAAACGCTCCCTGTTGCTGGTGGTGTTTTGTCTACTGCTCGCACGTTCATAACTGCTAGTAAAGTCGAGACCGGCATTTACTCTGCTACTTTTGCATATGACGGCACCGCATCTAAACTTTATGATGTTTGGAGCGTAGATAAAAATCTTGCTGCTAACGCCCCACCAACTCAAATTTATACTGGTTCTGTGTTGACTGTGAATGAAAGAAAATCAAATGACTACTATGAGATTCCATCTTTTGTCACCAAAATTGTAAATCTCAAGCAGAAATATACAAAAAATGAAAAAGCAAAATTTAGGCTGTACACAAGAAACAAAAATTGGAATCCAAATGTTTACACAAAGGCGACGTCGAAAGCTCCGGTTGACACTTTAAAACAATGTTATTATAAAATTTCAAGAGCGGTAGACAATTTAACAATCATTAATTATTCAACAGCCTCCCTCCCAGAATACTCGAAACTTTCATATGATTCTAGTGGTTCTTATTTTGATTTAGATATGTCAATTTTAGAACCAAACTATTTATATGAAATAAGTTTGTTATTTAAGCAGGGTGATATTTTTGTTGAACAAGGTGAAAAGTTTAGATTTAGAGTTGACTCATGACAGATTATAAAAATTATGAAGGTAAAAAAGTAAATCCAGATCGCGATTCGCTTTTTAAGAAAAAAAAAGTTAGAGTAATAAACGAGAAAAACTCCAAGGTATCATCAAACCTAGAGAGAGATTCTCTATTGAAGACACACGACTCTTATCAGAAGACTTTCACTCCGGCATTGAAAGCAAAAGATCCAAAGACATTCTCTTTTTATGGTAGTGCGGAAAGGTATTATGAAGACGCCGCGTATAGGATCCTTGGAGATTATGCTTTTGACGGTACGCAAGAAGAGGTGATACAATGGCACACTTCTTCTAGTCCTGTAACTGTAGCTATTGCAAAACAGTGGTGGCCGCGAAGTAAAGGGTCAGTTAGTTTCAACTACTCAGAAATATTAGATTTTTACGCTGGCCCTCAGATGTTATCAAAGGATACACCCCCGACAAGGCTTGTAAATATAAAAACAGGATTAGAATTCAATCCCTCTAAGGGCAACACTGTTGAATTTTGGCTAAACAAGAAAGCATTTTCAACAAATACAGAGACAATCTTTGATATTGGTACACATGGCGATCACGTTGCATCGCACGAAAAGGCCCAATTTAAACTTCAATTGTCAAAAACAGCCGGAAAACCTTTTTTGTTAACTTACCTCTCAGGAACAACTGGGGCAACAAATTTAGAACTAGGCTCTTCGGACGTTACCAAAGATACTATAGCTGATGGCAAATGGCATCATTATGCGATTGCCGTTCAGCAGGTAGGTTCAAATTTAAATGTTGAGTTGTATATTGATGGTAAGCACGATGTAACACAAAAAACTGCCGCGGCCAGTATGGGGTCAATTGATTTTTATATGGGTGGAGCAATAGGCGGAGGAAACAATCAAACAACAGGAGATCTCTCAGCCTCTCTAGACGATTTTAGATATTGGGTTGGCCGGCGAAATGGTAGAGAGATAGGTAGATTTTTCGACCATAGAGTGTATGCAAGTGATATTAGAAATGAAGACCCTCAATCCCGATTAGGTTTGTACTACAAATTTAATGAAGGAGAAACAAAGAAATTATCAAAAGACTCAAAAGTTCTAGATTATTCAGGTAATAACATAATTGGAGAGATAAAAAAATATACTACCTCAACAAGGTTATACCAGTCTGCTATAGATTTAAGTGAAAATTCAACTAACACTGAGGTAGGTGACTTAATAATTTATGATGATAATGTTCAAGTTATGGCGCTAAGGCAGGAGTTGGCAAAAATAGGCCAAGAACATGATTTAAATAATCAAAATACATTAGCAAAATTTTTACCAAACTGGGCAACAGACCGACATGGTGATCAAAGTCTAAACTCTAGTGATGATTTTGCTATTTTAATGCACCTTTTAGCAACACAGTTTGATGAAATTAAACTAAAGATAGATTCCATCAGAAGAAACACTGGAATTTTAATGGAGAATTCAGAGCATGATATTCTCTCAGATACTATAAGATACCAAAGCTCTGGGTCTCAATTTGTAGACAACAATGTTTTAGGCTGCTCTACAGAAGATGAGTTGGACATAATATATCCTGGTAATAGAATAGATTTTCCAATGAAAAAGCTTGAAGACCTTGGGTTTGAGGTAACTGTTCAACCTATAGTTTCCGCAGCCTCAGTAGAGGAAGAGGTAGACCAAAAGACTTCCGATATTAGATTGTTGATGAGCCCTCAGCAGGTGTCAAATGTTATACTTGATAATGTATACTCCGCAGCTACACACTTTATAAGAAAAAAGGGAACTATTGAATCAGCTAATTTAACTTTAGCACCTTTTGGTATTGACAAAAATTTAGTTTCTACCAACATTTACTCTAACAATTCAAAGTTGTTTTTAGATAATTCTAAAAAGGAAATAGACACGCTAAAAGTAAAAAGCGTATTTTTTGGAGATAACCCCGATGCCACTTTGTTTTTAAAATCAAATGACAACAACAGCCGATCTTTTATCGAGGCAGACTCACAAGAGACCGAGTATACATTTGAGGGTACATTTATATTTCCAGAAAAATCAGCAGAATTATATACTGTATTAGATTCTTCGATTTTTGGATTGCATAGAGTGGCTGGTACCAATAATAACTTAAATATTGCTACGCCTGATAACGCAAGTTTACAAGTATCTGTAGTAAAAGATTCCAAAAACTCTAATGATGCAAAATTCGTTCTCTCATCTACATCCGGATTGTTTTCGGCTGTTGAAACCAGCGTAAAAAAGGATGTTTATGAGAGTACTTCTTGGAACTTGGCTCTTAAAATCAGTAAGGACGTAGATAACAAGTTTATAGAATTAGGGGACCCACCATTTAAGGTTGAATTAGTGGGGCACAATTATGTATTAGATTACTTAAAGGACTCTTTTCACATCTCTGCATCTATAACAAATGCACAATATAATGCTTTTAAGGGTTCTCATAAGACTGTCTTTATTGGGGCACATCGCACAGATATAACAGGGAGTGTCTTAAAGAAGACGGATATAAAGTTTGTTAATTTTAATGCCTGGAATGATTCCTTAGAAATAGAAGAATTGCAACAAAGGGCAATGTCACCATCATATTATGGGAGAATAAATCCAAGTTTTGGAAAAGATAATTTTTCAAACTACAACGGATCTTCAGCAGTAGAATCCCCAAATAAAATGTTTAAAAATAGAATTTTAAGCATTGAAAGTAATGATACGGTCGAAATATCAGCGACAAATACAGTAGATTTTATTGATTACTCTTCTGGGTCATACGAAAATAGGTTCTCTTATGGAAACCAGTTAGGATACAGTTATGATTTCTCTTCTGTTGGGTTTTCAAGTAAGACTGACAATGTTGTGCAAAGAGAGTTCTTGCCATACGTTAAAGATATACCACTGGGTAATATCTTATCGGATGATGGAGTTTCAGTAAAACAATCAGAGTTAGATAGATACCTTTTAAGTAATCAGATAGAAACCCCAATTATTTCTTTTGAGAAGAGCATGTACAGTGTGATAACAAAAGAAATAATTAACTTTTTGTCTGGCGTCAAGGCATTAAATAACTTAATAGGGGAACCGGCCGACAAGTATCGCCAAAGATATAAATCACTAGATCATATAAAAAGAGAGTTTTTTAGTTTTGTAGAAAATGATATTGAGTTCGAAAGATTTGTTAGATATTACAAGTGGATTAACAAAGCAATTGGAAAATTTTTGGAACAGATAGTTCCAGCCTCTTCTTTCACAAACGCCGGCATCGAAGATGTAATAGAAAGCCACATGCTAGAAAGGAACAAGTATGACCATAAGCTTCCAACACTAGAATATAAAGAACCAAAGTTAGTTGGCCAGCTTCTTGGCATAAATGAGCTTCTTTATGATTGGGAACATGGCCATGTTCCGTTGAACACAGTTCCATATAGGAGACCAGCAAAATCTTTGAAATTTGATCAATCTGGCTCACCCTTAAGTTATGTCTTGGTGCCTGATAATGATGTTTTTACCATGCTTAATGGTAGTGACAATGCTCCGTTTACTATGGCAGCCTGGATTAGGCCCTCCAACCAGGACTCAACGCGCGTAATTTTAAGTAAATTTCATCACGATACTGATGCTACAGCCAATGAATGGGAGTTTTTCCTCAACGGCCGTAGGTTATTTTTTACGTTTCAGCATGGACCCACTGGGAATCAATGGGCATTTAACAGTAGTGTCAACGTACTGTCGGATACTTTAAATACATGGCAACATGTGGCGGTTACTTTTGATAAAACAAGTGTTAAATTTTATGTAAATGGATCCTTAACTAACACGACAACAGGAACTAAAGATGCTGGATTTACAACGACAACAAACACACCAGCAGTTTTGTTAATAGGGCAAAAATTCACTGGATCGTCGATTGGTTTTCGAGGCCAAATGAGAGACGTAGTATATATAAAGCATGGCAACACAGAAAGCCCGTTCAATGACAGTCAGATAGCGGAACTTTACAATAATGGGCACTCCTGGGACTTGCAAGAACACAGCCGAGCGTCTGAGATAGATGCCTGGTGGCCATTAGGTGCGGAGGGCGACGTAGAAGATGAAACAATGAGAGACAACTCTGGTAATAACCATCATGGTACGCCTAGTTCTCCCACTTCCTTTGTTTTAGAGTCGGGCCTTTTGTATGAAACTCAGATTTTATCTGAGAAAAATAATTGTTTATGGTGGAAAGACCGGGCAATCCGAGGATCAGATAACACGCCGGTGCATTCGTCAGACTCAAATAGAGAAACATTAAGAGTCGAAACCAATAGGGTGGTCTCTGGTTCTACCTATGTATTAAGAAAATTAGTTAGACCATATAAATATAGTGTCGACCGCCAGCACTATCTAACAGTTGGCTCTAACCCATCAACAAATAAAATAAAGAATTTTTATAACATTGTAAATCACGGCCATGATATTGCTATATCTTCCAGTGGAACTCAGCAAACTCGTATATGTAGTGATGATATACAACCTAATAAAAAAACTAGATTTGCCTACAAAGCAGACACTTCTAAAACATCAGGATATATGGATGGAGACATAGATTTACTGATGCCATTTTCTTTGTATACTTCATCAGTTGATAATAATTTAAGCCTGTTTGCTAAAGGTATGGCACTAACAAACAATCACGATAAGTTTGGAGCACTCCAGGGGCCCTTTGTTTCAGAAATATTGGGAAGACACCCTCATCAAAATGTTAAGTTTGGCACCCCAAAGAATAATAGGCCTGAAGCTTACGATATGGAAGTCACAAATAATTTGATCAAAATCTCAAAGCCAACAAACTCTGCTATATCTTACGTGAGACTAGGTCCCGGCGGTGCACCATTTTATAATATTAAGAATGTTAAGAATGTAAAAAGTGACAATCATTTTGATAGGGCCATTGGCAACTATAGAGATGAGTACGAAATAGTACAAATTCATGGAAGATCTCAAAATAACAACTATTTGGTAGAAACTGAAGGAGCCCATTTTTCAAATGGTTTTCGAAAATCTAACTACATCGCAGATTTGATAGATCATCCTACTCCAAACTCTGGATCGTTTAAGAGAGACAGGAGATCCCATGTCATCACAAATAGATTCAGCGCAATTGGTACTGCAGACTCTGCCGGAGCTTACGGCAAAGATAGAACATCAGAAGAATTTTCTGTTTACAACACGGTGAACTATAGAAATTCCACTGTAAGAGATGTCTATAATTTACTTTCATCAGAAAAATCAAAAAAATTTGGATACAGACCAGTTACTAGTGTTTCCGCTTCGCCACACAAAACCTACAGAAATGCACACGACAAGACAAATAGCCAAGGGGCAAAGTACGACAACTTTTTTGTCCAACATCAGATTCCAAGAAACGACTTTGGGTATTCGTGGATCTCTGCATCTGCTTTTTGCAGTGTGGATGATTTTGTGAAAAGAAACGCGGGTAGAGGACACCAGCATACCTTTGGCATTTCCGGCAGCACCGCGACAGGATTTCTAGAGTCTTCCCAGACAATAAATTTTTTAACGGCTAGCGTTCTTGGTCTTCGCAAGCAAACTAATACCCCTCTATTATTTGGTCTAGAACTTGGGTACTTGGATACTCTAACAAGTGATGCGGTCTTTATTGACTTTGCGGGACTAAATAGCATAATTTTAGACCCAATAGATACGGAACAAAACACACTAGGGAACTCTTTTATCGAGGCCACTCGTGGAACAGGAACGAATGAGCTATACTTGGATATAAATTACGTCAACAGCACACTGTCAAGAGAAAGGCACCCTTTTAATTCTTTTGCACAAAGCTCCGTCAAAGATAGAGATGTATCGAGAGCCCTAGTTTTAAATGGAATTATCCTCAATAGACAGGGGCCTTACGGGTGGCCAACTTGGAAGCAGATAAGAGGAGATCAGCACCCAATAACAAGGGCCCATAGAAAAGATAATACCTTATCTATATCTTTTAGGAATTCAAGGGCTTTTCCATCGCCACATCCAGGGACAAATTTTGACTATCAAAATACAATAGTGGATAATGAAACAAAAGCCAGCCCAAGAAGTGTGAAGAATTATAAAGAAATTATGGTTACTTCGAAGTTTAAGCCATTATCTGTGAGCTTTCATCCAACTGATGATGAGACAATGATAGAGTTTTTAGATCCTAATGCAGAAGTTCCGTTGCATATTCCGCAGGTGGATTTACAAAAAATGTGGTTTAATGATCAACATTTTCACAACTATATAAAACAAGAAAATAGAAGAACTGGGGAATCAGAGTCGCCAAGCTTTAATTATAGAATTGCCTTGCAAAACACCATTACGTCTTTTGCGAATAGTAAGCTTGTAGAGGAGATAGATTACAAAGAGACTCCAATAACTCAAGCAGAAAACAACCAAAAACTGCTAAAGATACTCTCTAATAGTAATCCACTTTACATAAAAGAGATGAATTATATAGAGACTGTGTACCCTAGGGAGATTAACACATATACAAAAAATGCTAGAATAAGACAAAATTATGATTTTTTTGGCTGGAAGTCAAGAAAAGATATCATAGGTACAGATACAACACCTAGCTTGGCGGACTCACCAGATAGATCTGGTGAAAAATACCCATCATCTCATAGTAAGATCGGCCGCCAAAACTTTCCAAGAGATTTAATTCTATCTGGAAATATAAAATATTCAAATACCTTTTTGATTTCTAATTCACAATATGTCACTTTTAAGCCAGCCACCCCAAGAATAGAGGAGGTTGACTACAAAAAATGCTTTTTCAATAGCTACGATGTTATTGACATAAACTCAACAGGTTCAAGATCTAGTCTTGGTAATTGTGTTTATATAACAGCAAGCACTTGGGTACTAGACTCCAGAAAATCATTTGGACAGCCACCAATTAACATAAATAATTCATTCGCCGCGGGCGATTCCACTCTAAAAGGAGAGAATTTCTTAGAGGCATTTCGTTCAAGAGGCCTCGATCGAGCCGCCAACGCGAATCCATTCGCTTCGGCACCATCGCCTGATATCGGCCGCGCACCTACCGAATTGACGTTTTTGGTTGGGTACCCAGTACAAGGGATAAGAAGCGAAGGGTTATTGCAAAATGATTATAGTTTATGGCCACTAGGGTATAACGGCCTTAGGGGCATGCCGCCCTATTCACCAGTATATAATAGAAGAATACCACAGTTTGCTGATGGCTGGACTAATAGTAATGTCGTAGTTAACAGTAAATCAGGAGAATTTTTAGCAGGTGAGGCTCGCTGGTCTGCTGCAGATAATTTGGAAATAGGCCCGTTTTATGATACGTACGAAGAATTCGCAGAAGAAACCAGACTAGTTGGGCAAGACTATTCGCTAGTGCCAGAATTTACAATTAGTAAATTTATAGAAGATATATATAAGTCGGAAGATTACTTTGAGGCGGCCAAGAGGGATGACTTCTTACAATTAACGGGGGCGCTGTATCATAGTTCCTCAGGGGAAATATCAATAGGAAGTCAGTTCTTCAAAACATATTCAAATAGCGATTTCATGAAGTACTTCAAGCCAGTAAAAGAGCAGTTAAGTGAAACCAATCCCGATATGGATGCTGGAAGATTAACTTTGAGATGTCAAGCGGTGAAGAGATTATTACCTTATAGGGGTTTTTATCCCGCTGAGAGAACTGTTCAGATAAACGAAATATTTTCTAGGAACTATTTGGCAACAGGAACATATTCAGAAAGTTACCGTAAAAATACGGAGATCAACAAACAACAAGCTAGAGATCTTTTGAAGCTGAGAATTGAGAATACAAAAGCGCTTTCAATGCGTCCACTTTTCGCGCCTGGTATTTTATACAATTCAATAAAATCAGGAGTTGCAGTGGATTACCCTGTTATAAAAACAAGCTATGAAAGTCACCTAGAGAGTACTTTTGATGCAGCAAAGAAAGTTGCCCATGGTATTATAGGTGGTTTTGGTTTCATGGATACCGCCGGCGGAGAACTCGGCTACAGAGGCAGTGCTCTTAACAATACTAATGATACCGGTATTCCACGTTTGTATTTTTCTGACAACGAAGGACAAATAAACAGAGTAACATTTGATGATATGTTAAACCCAGAGCGTCTTTGGACTATGCCGATTCATGATTCTGAGCCACACCCAAGCGCCTCTTTACTTTATGGCTCAAGTCAGCACCTGAAAGTTTTGGAAAGGCCTGCTTCGTTTGGGTCTTTAAATGTAGAAAAAACACAAACAAGGACATCGATGGTTTTTGGTAATACCCGAGCTGGGTTCCAAAGGTCGATGATGCCATATAAGAGTGCAATCCAAAATTTTACTTCGGAAACAGTTAAGTTTTTCTTAAGAGATGAATCTCTAACAACAATTTTGTCAGAGCCAAAAGAACCATTCTTACAATCTGGCGTCAACTATAAAATGCGCGTTTACCTAGTAAACAATAGGACCACAATGTATGATAGGCATTCCGCATTTGGCCCACCAGTACACGAGGGGGACATTACTTATACCAGATATGAGTCTACTAAAGTCGGAGCTACCACCGGTTTACATACTAACATAAGACTTACTTTTAAAACTGGGTCGACTGACTTTATAAATTACCTAACGGGAACAGCGCAATTACCTGCTGTTCACTTAACAGATAAAGACAACAACACCTTTACTTTTAAGTTTTTTAATAAAGATACATTCAGTCCAGACCCAACTCACACTAGCAACGTTAGGTATGTTCAGATGAACACCGGTGTCGCCCAAAAGAACGCTCTTCGCTTCGTCGCAGCGGCTACTGGTTCATCTATGTCTGCAACTTTTACATCTTCCGCCGAACTTACACCACGTAATTTTGACGTGCACCATTCTGTTCAGATATCTTCATCTGGCGACCCTGCGGCCTTAACCAACGAAGCCATATCTTTCACTAACGGCGGTATAAGAGAAACTGTTTTTGCTTCAACTACAGATGTTAGCGCCAATAGAATATCTTCTAATGGGTCCTTGTCCTGGGCAGGTGGGTCTGGTACCGCAGGCACAGCTGAATTTGAAGTGACCGGCGGAGGAAGCGGAGAAAATGGTATTAAAGGCCTAGAGAATGATTTGGCCAGTGAAACGTTGGACGACGACGATTTACCCGAGCTTACAGTTGTTGATCCTGACGGTAGAACTATAAAAGTAAGACTTTATGCTAACAGCTCTACATCACTCTGTACTCATGGCGGCGGCCTCTGCCGCTCAGCCCCATCAAACATCAGCGGTGTAGGCAACATGGATGGAACCAGTGGAAATGCAATTGGAATCGCTTATGTTGATATTTTAGACACTGACGGTAATTTTTTGTCCAGCGGTGATTTAAGAGATGACATTGTGACTGCAATCAACTCTGTACATACACCCTCAGCAGCATCAGGCGGTACTGGTTATTTCGGATTAACCATAAGCGCCTCTTCGGTTGCAAAGGTAGGTTTTCAGTTTAAGGTGATAAGTGCCGAAGGATCAGCAGATATAATTGGACAGAACGGTATGGTTTCTGGAGGAAACTTTACTAGCGGACATCCACTTTCTGGTACCTCTGTCGGAACCGACAACATCGTTGGCGCCATTGGTGCCGACCCTTTTGATAATGCCACAACAGGGACTCAAACGTTAACAATAGATATTGCAACAAATGCAGCTACAAAAACTGTTCTTGATAGAGTTACATCTGAAAGCAACTTACCATCAATAGTGATTTCTGATGGCCGCGGCTCAAGCACTCCGGCCCATACATTTAAGTTTTACAGTTCTACTGGTATTTCGTCACCGTCTACAACGGATCCAAACACTAGTTTTGTTGCTGTTTCTGGTACCCCGGCCACGGATGCTGCTTCTTTTAGGACTGCCATTACCGATGTTGGAAGTGGGCTAAATGTAACAGCAGGAGGTTCAAGCTCACAGGTAATTGTAACTGATCAGGAAACGGGATCCGAGACCACGGTTACCACAAGTGATGGTGTTAATGATATTATAGTAGACCCTAGAACAACAATCTTGACATCTACACCTTCTTGGACAACGGGCATCGCCTCAGATACAACTTTTGCATCGGCTGTTGCTAAGTCTTCAACATTTACAAAGCAAGACTCTCATGGATTCTTGCCTTTCGTGCCACCGTTTTTGGATCCAAATACTAGGCCTTATGTTGAACTTAGTTTTACTCCAACTCAAAATAGAACTTATACTATTCCAGAAATAATAGATTCGATGACTGAAACTTACTATAATATTGATGCGCCAAGTAACGTCGATACTAAGTCTAATAATGTGCTGGTTAATAGGAACTATCATCATGCAATGTGCCTTTCCGCTAGTATAAATTTCAAGAAATATGTAAGGTTACAAGCTGATAACTATAGAGTGACCGATAATAGAGCCATAATACCAGATTCCAATACTGATAAAATTAGATGGCTAATCCAACCAAAGTGGGAAACTCCAGTTTTGGACTTTACCAAGGTAGCCGTTGACGCTCTAAGGGTTCCAACTGGGTCCACTGTAAATGCCGGCGCCGTCGATAAAGTGTATGGATCCCCGTGGAAGAGAAGGTACCAGACAGATTATTACTCAGACGGTGCCCAAAATAGAACGGATATAAACTACTTCACATCATCAACTGGTATGTGGCACCAAAGAGGCCAGATAATACCAGAAAACAGCGATAAAGGGTATCACTTGGTAGTTCAAGGTGGGATTCAAAACCTCAGCACCCGAGAGGGTGATTTGGCCCGAGAATGCGGCTTTGTTGATTCTAGTCGTTCGACCACCTCAGGTAAAGCTACTCAATCACCATTTGTATCAAAAAGAATTGGAGTTTTATCAAAAGATAAGATAATCTCTGAGGCTGTTGTCGCGATACCGTATTATTTAACAGATGACTGCAAGATGCGCTTGTTTCCTTTGGATGGTGAAATGGTAGAAGAGGCATCCGCATATAACCTTTTTGAAAAAAACAATTACGAAGCAATTGTTATGAACTCTGACAATGAGCAAGACGCTAATATGGCAAAAAAGAGATATGAGGCTTGGTTTGATTCGCCAAGTCAGTTCGCAGTTCACAATGTTGCATATCAGCTAAGGATGATGGAAAAGTACATTTTGCCAATTCAATTTGATTTTAGAAATAATGATGACATACCAGAGCATGTTCAATACATTTTTCAATTTAAATCAAGATTAACTGAACAAGATCTGGCGGACATCTGGCAAAACCTGTACCCAACTAGCAAAGAAGGAATAGCTGTTTCTGGACATTCTGCGGTATCAGAGGACAAGGAAATCTCAGACGTAGAATACATTTCTGGATTTTTAAATACAAAAGACATTCCAGTACTCAATAATAGAAAGTCGAATTATGCCAATCCAAGAGAGTTTTTGGATAACGAAGTAAGGTGGCTCGTTTTTAAGGCGAAGTATAGATCTGAAAAATATTATGACAACCTTGTTGGCAGTTCTGTGTCAAAGCTTTCATCAGAAATTTTGGAAGTCGACGGCCATCGCCCAGAACGAGGTGTAATGAAAGTAAACGAAGAAAGAAAATTTTTAACACAATTTGGATACAACTGGCCTTATGATTACTTTTCCTTGGTAGAGCTAATTAAATTAGATAGCAAAGTGGATTTTTATTCTAATATTAACAGGGCGAAAATATTGAATCTTGGAAGCCTAAATCCTCAAGGTATCGCAAACCTTGGTGGTCTCACCCAGCCGGAGGAACTAGTTCCAGTTCTCACCACCGGTGTGGACGCCCCAGGATCTCAAATAACTTCTGAACTTATAGCAGATAGTTCAGTGTTTGGAGAATTGGTGAAAGACCAAGGAGTCACAGGTGGCACAACATTTAATGCAACAAACGCCCAAGTGAGAGCTGGAACAGAGCAAGTCTTTGTAAATGGAGTCCAGCAAACTCTCGGCGCAGGTAAAGATTACACTATAAGTGGAAATAAGATAGTTTTTAACTATACTGTAAAAGATACAGATGTTGTCCGTATAAGCTATTTAAAGCAGGAGTAAAAAAATATGACTTTTTTTAATAAAAAAGAAGACGTTATTGACATCAAACTAACACAGTTTGGTAAAGATTTATTAGCTAGAGGGTATTTTAAGCCTGTTTTTTATAGATTTTTTGATGATGATATATTGTATAACAAAGAATATGTAGGAGAAGATGAAGATCAAAACGACGTTGAAAAAAGAATTTTAGAACAAACAGTAAAATTAAAAACACAGCATCTAACATATCCAGTTCATGCAAAATATAAACTAGAAACTGAAAAAATTTATTCTGGAGAGTCAGAAGTCTTTAAAAGAATTGTAAAGAATGCAGACCCTTCAATGCAGGAAAGAATTCTGTTATATCCTTTACACGAGTATGATGTACAGTCTGAATCTGCCCCGGCATTCAATGTACGGTCGTTCGGTACGCCGTTTAAAGAGGGGGTAACCTTCTTGCATCTTACCGGCGCAGGGATTACTAAAAAAATACCACAGATAAATGTGAACCCAGAATATAAAATAAGAAAAGATGAAAGGCTGAAGGGCACCAAAACTCTAGTAGACGAACAATCTTTTATTGATTTGATGTCAAAAGAAATAACTTTTTCGGATAATACTAAAATCATAGTTGAATCCGATGATTTTATTATAGACATGGAAGAAGTAAATTCTTTTTTTGGGTTAGATAATTTTGAATTAGAAATATTTGAAGTCCTGGAAACCGACGGAAAAGATGACACTTTGGTTAAACTGACATCAAAAGAAGAAATAGATAAATATTTTGAAATTAAAACTGACGAAGACGTTGAAGAAGTGGAAGTTAAAACAGCAAGGCAAAGAAATTATTACAAGAGAGGTGAAGTCTAATGAGTGTAGTAAGGTCAGTTTCAGGCCTTCCGGTCTTGGCGACCCAAAGGATATCCTTGGAGCCCTCACGCCAGGCTGTGCCTGATCCGCCAAAGGAGCCACCATGGTGGATGCAAGACTATGGTCATAGCCCAACGCGCCCATTCACAATTGTCTCTCCTTATGCGGCGAGCCAAGAACAAGTAGAAGGCAGAAATAGTAATACAGATTTTATGGATCTTATAGAAGAGGATATTCTCGGCAGCACTGTACAAGGCAACGACTTTAAAGGTAAAGTAAAAATAAACTTTCTTGTGAAAATGCCAAATGAGTACGATCAGAATTTTTCAACTTCTTATTTACAAAGAATTTCTGAAAATACAACTTTCACTTTTATTGTGTTCAAGGAGCAGGAAAGAGCTGAGGTTGAGTCCTTAATCCACCGCGCGGCACAGAATAATTCCCCTCTTGTAAATGTAGATAATTATCATTCTAGTGAAATGACTTTAGAAGAAGTCATGAGAAAAAACACAATAGGACAAGAACTGGCAACAAACACCACAACCAGATCTTTAAATCATTATCATTCGGAAATTATTATTGATTATGATGACACTAATATAGAAACTTTAAGTTTAATGGGCATCGTGACATATAGAGAAAGGAATGTGCAAAAAACAGGAAACTACACTTACGATAGTTTATTGATTCAAAATCAAGCTGGTAATTTATCTATTCCACTTTTTACAAGCATTTTTTATATTAGTGATCCATCATCCCCCGCTGACGAGTCTAAACCCTATTACGGTCCTGTACACTACCATGGGGAAGAGAACCCTGCTGACGACGGTTATATTGGCTGGATGGCAGGCCATAACCAGCCTGGTGCTATGGGTCCAAAACTAAACCCGAGAACAATAAGGAATTACAAAGTAGTCTCTGCAATACATTCTTTGTTACCAAATCAGGATGTGTTTTCTATATCCTCAATGTCAGGAATAAATGAAAATTCTACTGGAAATCGCTTGGAAAGATTTTTGAATTATTTTATAGATATGGATTCTATGAACAATAGGAGCTACGAAATAGCAGAGAAAGCAAATGCTTCCATAATAGCCGAATCCCGCGCGTCAAACGCCACCTTTATAACTAAAAATACTGAATTAACAACCAGTATTCAAGTTGATCGTGGCAACTTATCTAACAGCTGCTACAGGAGCGTATTGGGGATTGATTTTTTAAATATATTAAAATATAATTCTTCATATGGTGATTTGATATGTTTTCAAGAAGAAAGAAATAATTTAGAGTTTTTAAATGCGTGTATTTATCACAGCGAAATTGTAAATATGAGAATAAAAAGAAGAAGAATAGTAGAAGACCCTCACCACTTCAATGATGCTGACACAAAAATTTACACTAAATTTGATAAAAATACGGTAGATTTAACAATAGCACAGGGAGCAGACCGCAAATCAAGAAACTATCTACTTTCAACGCTAGGAAATAGGCTAAGTAGTAGGTTCCTGGGGGGACGAAGTGCAAGAGCCTCAATTAAAGAAATTGAGTTGCTAGACATCGGAATAGAAAGAGGTGTGGACCTTACTCTTAATCCAGGTTCACCGTATTCCAGGCACTTTGTGTTAAGAGATTATGATCTTTTCCACAATGTAAGCACGGGTTTATATACATATATTGTGGAAGTTTCTTTAAAAGATGGAATTTCTACGGCAATCGCAAATATCTACAACAGATTGCAGACGTCCATCAGCAACCTAGATGACTATATTACTCTTTCACAGGAATATATTGTGTATGGTACAAGCGGAGAGATAATAGAAGGCAATTATGATCCTGATAGCAAAATCGTATCGGAAGAGTTTAAAAATAATCAAGTTGTAATAGAGAATGTTAACACCGCGATTAACGCGCTTTCAGAATCAATTTCTTTGTTCAGTGGCAGAAAATTTACAGATAATCAGATTTTTGAATTAAGAAATTACTTGCACCCTTCTGCTTATAGCCCCGAAACCGTTGAATATTTTCGCAACTTACTGCAAAAAGTCAGCTCCTGTATCATGAATATATTAAAAGGAGGAGGCAACTCTCAGCAAGATGTTCAGCAACCATTCCACTCTGATAGGTCTAGTGTTAAATACACAAGTAGTGTAAATAGTGGATTGATAAAAGCGACATCGAAAACAAAAATTGTCACCAGCTCTTTTACGCCAACGACAGTTCTAAGTGACTACAGCCTTTTGGAAGCCTCCCTTTCGGATACGCTTAATATTCCCAGTAGCCAAACTCAGTTGAGTGCTCCCTCTACAGCAAGGCGTGATTCAATGTTTCCAACAATTCAGAATTTTACAGATCATCTCTCTAGGCAAAGTGATAAAAACACAATTGAATCTGGGGGTGTGAAGCCTGAGTTTTTCTATACGGTTGACCCAAATTCTTTCAAAGTTTTATCTGAGTCATCTAGTGGGGTTACTACGAGCCCTTCTGACCCACAGCCACCCTCTACGGACTTTGTAGGTTTTGGGCCTACAGATATTATTATAGACACAAACATAGTCTTACCTCAAATTCAACAACCAATGATTCCTATGGGCCCCAATACTACGGGAGCTACACTACAGGGATTAACACAACTTGCGGATAATAGAGCTAATGTCTCAGACATAATACAGGCAATCTCTACTGGAGGTATTAATATGATTTTGGGTAAGCAAGAATATGATAGTTATTCCGCTAGTAAAAAAAGTGTTGCAGATATGGAAATTTCTTTTTACAAGAATTCTGATCCCACTAATGAAGGTACCACCAATAAGGGGGGTATTTATGCACCATATCAATTATTTGCACAATTAGGAATGGGCTTTAATATCGGCTCTGGAGTTGTGTCAAACAATTTTGTAACCGATGCAATTTTAGACTTTCTTGGGCCAAATATTTCTGAATCTTTGGTTAAATCATTGTGTGACTCAATCAAAGAAAGCGATGAGAAAGAGGAATACGCTTCTTCTGTTTTGGAAGGAGTTAGACAACTAGCGACTTTAAGAAATGATTTTTCGGATGTTTTTCAAATGATGGCGAATATGGCTTCTTATAACAATAGCCTTGTAACTAATGTTCCCCAAGCTAGTTCAGAAGAGTTATACATAGAAGACAATAGAGAATTTTTCATCAGAGACCCGAAGCCTTCGGATCCGTTTGATGAAGAGATAGCATCTCCTTTTATACACTCGACGGTATCAGAAGGAATAAAAATCAATTTAAATAATTTCAATGTAGACAATAGGATATCTACAGAATCAGAAAAGAAGTTTGTATTAGTTAGGCTAGCAAGAGATACTTCAGAGGCCAATGTTATGCCTGTGAATGATAGTATATTATTAGAGGTTTAAGGATGGCGATTAATAACGAAGATCCATGTAAAGATATTAGGCCACCGAGTGTTGACTCGACTGGTGATGAAGGTGGTGGCCAAGAAGTTCCTCCCCCGATGGAACAGGATGTACAGGATGAAACTCTAGGACTATTTCCCAGTTTTGAAATACAGGGAGAGGTTAAAGCAGTAGATAGATCTGTTCATATGATAGATCAGCATCTGTACTATCTCCCGGGATACCCAGATGAACTAAGAGCCCCAGACGGCGCGTATAACCAGTTCATGAGGTTGAACACAAAGTCGACTAGCAGCATAGATAATACTGTGGACCCCTTCAGGTATACTGTGGGTAAAGTATACAATTCATTACACTCAGAAATCAGTGGAAGAATACAGCTACGAAATCAAAGCTATACTCCAAATCAAGTGGGCTTACGACTCCGGACTGCCCCGGTGACGCAAGCTAGGCAGCATCGCGTCCTAGGGCGAATCCCGTCGGATCCAAATATAGGGCTACCTTTTTCTGTTGAGCATTTTAATGTTTATAATTCACAACTTAATGGCGATCCAAACTCGGAATATAAAAGTCTTACTATTTTTGATGTGCGTTTTTCGATTGACAATTGGCGCCGCGTTATTGAGTATGATTATTATAGGAGGGGATATGACATTGAAACAAACCCGCTGCCTCCGCTTATAGAACAATACAATAGTTATATCATGGGGAAAGATTACGCCGGCGCCGGGCGAGTAGGGATTCCCTTATTTCCTCTTAGAAATCCGGAGCAGGGTGATTTTGTACCAAACCGCTTTTTAGATCACACTTTTGAAGCCCCATCGGCATATTATCGAAAAGAGGTCGAAAACAGTAATCTTCCAATCCAAGATAGTGTATTAATAGAGTCGGTAGTGAATTTCGCGCCTGACCCTAATTGGGATGAAGAAGAGAGAGATATAGAACTAGAAGAGTTGGCCGCTTCCGGTGAAGTGTTAGAGATTATGGACCCTGATGAAGAAGACCTGACAGGACTACCCCAATTAATGCCAGACGACGAGGTTCCACAAGAACATCGAATTATGAGTATATATAAGAAATTTAATATTGATTACAACAATGGCCAAAATCCGGTAATAGAAAACATGAGTCAAAGATTTCAGATCTTTCCATCAGACTCCATTCAAAGGATGTTGCACGTTAATTCAGAAGCCACTAATGTCGCAAGACAAACAAGTTTTTATGATGAGGCCTCTGAATTGCTGAATTCACATGCAAAGATATCTTTTAGCATGCATCATAATACTAGTCAAGATAGTATAGTAAGTATGATGTCAAGAACAGAATTCGACCCAGATAGCGAAGAGTCCCACGATGCTGTGGATGCTTATATTTTTAACCTTATGGTTGCGAAGTACCCTAGCGATGGGACATTTTTCACACAAATCATAGACCAGACATTAACATTTTTTGACCCGGTTGATAGAGAGGCCCAGGGTCAAGTCGATTATTTTGGCTTAAATGATAAAGTAAAGAGAGACTACAGACCACAAAGCTTACTGGATTTGCCTTCAATAATGAACAGATATTATACACCCGGAGGCTCTGAGGCCAGGAATATAAAAGAAGAAAATTTTCCACTGGGAATTCATCAACACACAGCGCTAGGGGAAATGAGTCTTAAATTTGATCATTTAAAAGCCGACATACTCTCTGAACATGGATTTTCAAGAAGCTACAGAGATATATTAACAGGAAGGAAAGCACATTCAGAGGTAATCGGATACAGAATAGAAAAAGTAGACACTTTTTCAAATCGAGTGTTGCAAGATTTTTATATATTTAATGATCCGGATATTGTTGAGTTTGATTTTTTGGATACACAAGTAGTGTATTCAAAGCAGTATACCTATAAAATATATACAATTAATTTAGTTATAGGAAATCAATATAGATATGAGATCTCAGACGACGCCGACGGCATCAGCGCGCCCCTAAACAGTGATATGGGAACCGATATAGAGCTGGGGCAATACCAAAGAAACACAAGAGGCCGAATTAACGATTCTAGATTTATACCTGAGTCGGGACTCCGTATTATAGGGGGTGGTTCTTCAGGTTTTCAGGCTAGACTAGAAGTCAAAGCAAGGTCCAAGCCGATGATATCTATAATAGAGGCGCCGTATTTTCAGCAAACTATAACAATAGGAGATTTACCTCCATTGTATCCAGAAGTCAGGTATCAGCCATACGCCGGCGAAGATACTTTAGTAGAATTCGTATTTAGTCCTAGGGCGGGTAGTTTAGTGGAAGAGCCAATAGCGATTCTTCCTACTGATAGAGAAATCTTAAATAAGATGACAACATCTCAAGTCCCAGATAACGAAGGAAAAATAAAGTACTCATTTGATTCAAATGTAAGAAGGTACGAAATCTTACTACTTGAAGAGCCACCGGTAAGCTATTTAAGTTTTGCAAACAGTCGTTTAATAAAAGTTTCGGGCAGGGCTCCATCTAAGAATTTAAGAGTTGTGCCAAACAAAGATTATTATGTGTGTTTTAGGTCCGTCGACGACGCTGGTTTTTCAAACCCTAGTCCAGTTTATAGATATAATTTGCAAAGTTATGGAAATGGAATAGAGCATATATTTGAAATTTTTGATTTTGTTGAACAAAACAGCTATAGAATGACGAGACAAGAAATGACACTAGAAAGTACTGTCAGTGTAAAACCGTCAGTAATGCAAAGAACGGTCAATTTTTCAGGAATAATTGACGAAGGTCAGACGGAAATGCAACTTGAAAATTTTACTACCGCACCCTCTGTAGAAGAATTGACTTTGGGAAATGTAAACCCAGAAGATTCTATTTGGAATAGAAAATTTAAATTTAGATTTATCTCAAGAACAACAGGAAAAACAATAGATTTTAATATTAAATTTAAACAGTTTAGAAAAGTAGGTGAACTTTATAACCAGATTGTACGTTATGCCGTCAACATCCCCGGGCTGGGTGCAGGTGTTGATATCGCCTCTGTAGCTCAATCTCTAACAAATCGCACACAGTCCTACCAGGAAAGGATTGCATCAAATCGTGCTGATTCTAATAACAGAACGAGAGGGATTGCCACGCGGGAAGAAAATATTGAAACTATAACGAGATTTGAGAATTTCACCCCACTTGACATAAACAATGATTCAGGAGATTATTAAAACAATAAATAATAAGATTTATTGTCTATAAAATACTATTTATTATTAGTTTTAGTTTGAAAGGAGTTTTATAATGGCTTTTATTGATAATTCAGGTGATATTATACTAGACGCAGTGTTGACGGACTTGGGACGGCAAAGACTAGCGGAGGGAAGGTTTCAGATAAGTAAATTCGCCTTAGGCGACGAGGAGATAAATTATGCTCTCTATGACCCCACCGATTCCAGAGGCTCTTCTCACTATGATCTTAAGATACTTCAAACACCAATTTTAGAAGCTTTTACTAGTGACCAGTCTTTGATGAAATCAAAGTTGATAACTTTATCAAGAGATAATATATTATACATGCCAATATTAAAGGTTAACAACAAAGCAAATAGCCCACAAGTAAGGCCACACCCTGATTTAGATGGCGGATTTTATTTGCTAGCAGACAAAACCACGGCAGAGAAAAATGACACCAGAGTAGGAACACATAAGCATGGTATCTTGCATGGAGTCCCTGGCCATTTTGCTGAAACAACAACACACATTGATATCGATCAAGGAATAGATTCTACAGACAATGGCTTGAATATAGCAGTTATGCTTGATTCAAGCTTAAAGGAAACCTCCTTTATGGTGAAGGTCGACGAAAGGCTACTAACATTGGATGCCTTTATGGAGACAGGTAGGTCTGAATCACTTATTCCAAGATTTGTAGATGATGACGGTATAGCCACTTATTATGTAACAATGGGTGGCGCCGCTGGAGACAGCGCTATTTTGACAGATAGAGATAGCAGATTTACATATAGAACAAGAAACGATATTGACACCGGTAAGACCCAAGCAGAGCTTGATATCATAGGCAACAAGGAGATGTTTGGAGGCCCATTAGGAAATGTTTTAAGAATAGCTCCAAGAGCCTCACAGAGAATTCAGCAGGCATCAACCTTGTTTGATGTTCTGGGAACAACTGTTTCGGGAGGAACACCATTTGTTCTCACAAACAATACATCTGACAATATGACCAGCTACAAATTCATTGACACTACAATGAATGTCACCGGGGTAACAACTGGGTACTCAATAGACGTTCATATTAGAATAATAAAAGGTACTTTTTAGTTTATTTAGGAGATAAGAATGGCAATTTCATTTAAGACACTTACACAGGATGACAAAACGACATCACGGACACTTTTGCATGAGGCTATACCAATAACCGGAACGCTTTTATCTGGTACTTACTCGTCCTCGCGCCCATATAGAGAGACGAATATTAAAACTTACTCTCATGGTATGTTTCAATCAGTATATGATTACCCTTTTGCTTCATCATCGGCAAATCATATTTTTGATATAACTGCTGGTTTTAGCACAGCATCATCTGCGCACGGATCTTTGTCTTCTTCTGCAACAGCAACAGCAGATGCATCACAGCAGTCCAAGAAGGTAAACATTTATAATCAAATGGCGCAAGTTCTTGTGGGCTATGATTCAAATGGCAAGGTTCGGCGTTTTGATCAAGATGGAGACCTGTCATCTGGAGCAAAGCATGAAAACGTAGTGTTTCTAAATTTTGCTAGATTGCTTGTGAAAGACGAAATAAAGAAGGGTTCTTTTTCCATGGTGTTGGGCAACCAAAGTTGGCTTACTCCTTTTAAAGCAGGAAGTTCTCCTCATGCTGGCGTAACAATCACAGATGCTGATGCTGCAAACTCTTATAAGGTTAATTCCCCAGCTGGAGAATATGGCGTACTTAAGCAGGGAACGGTTAAGGTCGGGCTAATATATTATCAAGCTGGCATAGTGGTATTAAATCTTTCCGCGTCACTTGGCGCAGCACAAATGATGCAGCATAATGCATCTCAGTCTGCAGATCTAGTGTTTACGAAGGAATCAATAGATACTCTTGCAGACGGCCTTAGAAGAAGAATTAAGAGCATATCATTTAACAACACTACAGAACTAAACTCTTCTATATTCTTTTGCCGAGCAAACCATAAAGAATTTAATTATAGCTCAAACCCAACATACCTTGATGGTAGTAAAATTAGGGTGAAAAAGACTGGAGACTTAACAAACGAGAGAGAGAGTTTGCCGCTTTCTTATATTACTACTGTTGGCCTATATTCACCAAAGAATGAACTTCTGGCAGTCGCAAAACTTTCAGAGCCCCTTAGGAAAGACCCTACTAACGAGCTTACCTTGAGGGTTAGATTGGATTACTAAAAATGAGCTTCAAAAGGTTTAAAGCTCAAGATGTGATCAACAATGTCATAGTCGCAAAGCCAGAGATAAATTTTATCGTCCATTCAGGAAGCGTCTTTTATAAAAGAGAGAGGCTTATCTCTGGGTCCTTTAGCTCTGAAAAACCTTTAGTCAATCATATAGATAATGGTCACCTTAGTCTGCTTGGTTTAAATGTTGATAGGCCACAAGAATCACTAATATATTCTTTTATAGAAAAGGATAGTACCCGATTCGCGCATAAAACAGTAAGCACAAGCAACTTTGATGATAGGAATCAATTTAGATACGGGGAAGTTTTAAAGCAGAACTATCCACTCAGCGCGTCTTTAAGCAGAATTATCATTCCTGAAGGTCAAGAATTTGACACTAATGTGGGAACTGATTCCGAACAGCTAGCACACAATAACAAAAAATACATTAGAGCCTTAAGAAACCCAATCAATATGGATATCAGAATCGGCCCCAACAATGAATATGGTGCTCTGGGCACAAAGGCAGTAAATCTTATTTGCATTCCAGGAATCTTTTATGGGTCATCAGTTGATAGAGGTTCGATAGAATTAAATTACTATCTCACTGGTACATTAGTAGCTACAGCTAAGGATTTGTATTCTGATGGTAGGTTAATACAAACAAAGGGTCCAACGACAGGACAGCAGGTTGGAATAGCTATATACAACCAAGGTATTCTAGTATTAACAGGCTCTGAGTCTTTGCACTCTAATCATGTTGGAAAATTTCTATCACCAGCTTCAAACTCTTCTCCAAGTTGGTTAAACTTTGGAACGGGCATCCCTCAGGTGGGAACCTATACAGCTCATGGTACCGAGCCAAGTTCTTCTTATTCAGTTCAATGTAAAGGTATAAATAAGATACCAACAATTACTATGTTTGCATATGCAAAAGAGGGTGAGTTTAATTTTTCTCATAATCCGACATTTTTAAGCATGTCTTCCGGGGATGATTATACGCAAAACCAGTCTTTTTACATTGAAACTAAAAAGAAAATTAGAAAGATAAACAAATCTGATTATACAAATTATCACGAACCATTTGAAAACCACACCTACATCTCTAAGGTAGGAATTTACGACGAAAACAAAAATTTGATAGCCATCGCTAGTTTAGCTAATCCAATTAAAAAAACCGAAAAAAGAGAATTCATGATAAAAATGAAACTGGATTTTTAAATGGACCATAAGATTAAAAAGATGAAGTTTCTGGCGATAAAGTTATCAGCCTTAAAATCAGAACTAAAAATATCCAGAGACATTTTAGAAACAGCCTCAAGGGAGGTTAACGAGATGTATCAAGATAAATTCTTTCCGGAAGTTTCAACACCGGTTGAAAGTAGTGATAACAAAGACCTAGACAACAAAGAGCCGGAGCAAGAGCAGCAAGAGCCCAAACCAAACCAACAAAAACAGGAAGAACAAAGTAAACAGGCTGAGGAAAGCCAAGAAATATCTGAAACGAAAAATAAAAATGCAGACCCAGAAGTAAAGAAGCTTTGGCGAAAAATCTCTTTTAAAATACACCCTGACAAATTAATTGGACTTGAAGATGGGTTTGAAAAGGAAAAGAAAACTAATTTATACGCCAAAGCTCGCGCGGCGTATGAAGACAACGATATAATTATTTTATCTGACGTGGCTTTAGAAATAGGCATTGAGATTCCAGAAATTTCTGAAGAAAGACTAAAAAAAGCAGAAAAAGAAATTTCTAATATAAAAAAAGAACTAAATCATATAGAATCTACATTTGTGTGGAATTGGTTTTTCACAGAAAATAGAAAAAAGAAAGATGCAATCTTAGAAAGGTTGTTTAAATTAATGTATGAAGCAAACAACAAAGACAATCTTGGGTCTTGATATATCAACCTCTATCACAGGGGCAACAGTAATCCAAGATGGTAATATAATTGAAAGCATCTACTGGGACACTAGAAATAAAAGAAAATTTCCTTCCTTATATGAAAAGGCAGATTTACTTCAAAAAGATCTCTGGACTATAAAAACTAAGTATGATATAACAGATATATATGTAGAGCAGTCGCTGCAATCATTTAGAAGTGGTTTCTCTTCTGCAAAGACACTTTCGACTCTTGCTCGTTTCAATGGCATAGTATCATGGAACTGTTATAAAGCTTTTGATATTAAGCCTGAAATGATAGCTGCCTCTTCAGCTCGCAAGCTTGCAGGTGTCGAAATAAAAAGAGGCGAAAATGCAAAACAAAAAGTTCTTCAGTTTATTCTTGACAAATATCCGCAGATTACGATAGAATATACAAAACACGGAAATCCAAAGCCTGGAATGCTGGATATGTGTGATAGTATAATTATAGCGCTAGCGGGTGATAAAATTGTCAGAGAAACTCAAACTACTTAAAAACGCTTTCGGCCGATGCTGGTCGAATGGCCACGAACATTTATTTACTTGTCCGAAGTGCAACCACCATAAGCGTAAGTTATCCGTAAACATTGACAAAGATGTATTTAAATGTTGGATTTGTGATTATTCTGGAACAAAGATCTCTCCACTTATCCGTAAGTTTGCTCCGTCTTATTACGCTGATTGGCGTACTATGTCAGGAGAAGTGGATCTTTCAAAATATGATACTATTTTCGCTGAACAAATATCAGAGCCACCACAAATTATCGACCTACCAGAAAACTTTCAAACTCTCACCGGCAAAAAGACCAACCTTAAAAGGAGGGCGTTAAACTACCTTTATTCTCGTGGTTTTACTGATAAAGATATCTTAATGTGGAAGATAGGCTTCTGTGACTACGGCGAGTATCAAGACAGGATTATTGTTCCAAGTTTTGATAGTTTTGGTAACGTCAACTTTTTTATAGCAAGATCGTACACAGATGATTGGATGAAGTACAAGAACCCCAAAGTAAGCAAGGATATAATTTTTAATGATTTAAATGTTGACTGGGACGAAGACATAATTTTGACTGAGGGTGTGTTTGATGCGATGAAGTGTAATAACGCAATACCATTGCTTGGTTCGACCCTGAGAGAGAACTCAAGATTATTTCAAAAAATATGTGAACGCAAACCAGATGTGTACCTGGCCCTAGACGAAGATGCTAAAGGAAAAGAATTCGGAATAGCAAAGAAGTTAAGAGAATACGGCATAAAGGTTATGTCTATTAATGTCAGCGGCTATTCAGATATCGGAGAGATGCCACAAGAAGTGGTAGAACAAAGAAAACAAAATGCGGACATTGTTTCCGATTTAGACTATTTACATTATAAACTTGACTTTTAGGGAGACCAAAATGGAAATCACAAAAAGAAGACTAAAAGAAATCATCGCAGAAGAGATGAATCATTTAGCAGAAACAGGTGACCTCAATATGATCACCGAAGCAGAAAAGAAGGCATTCGCTATCATTCTTGAAAAACTTACACCAAAGCAACTGGAAGAGATGGGTCTTAAGAGGGTTTAATGGTGAAAAAGTCTAGAATAGTTAAGATTATAAAAGAAGAGATCAACAAACTCCTCAAAGAGCAAAGTGGATTTGACGATGCCTTTGCTGAGCTTGATGATGAGATGGAAAAATATGCCCAACCGCGGCCCGCGCGTGCCCGAAAAGCCCCGCCCGCGCCCAAACCCACCGCCAAGAAGCCAGTTGATAAGAAACCAGCGCCAAAAAGCACCAAAGATCCATTCTCGGATTTGGACGCACCCATGGATTCAGCTTTCGATGAAATGGACCGCGCCCAACAGGTTTTAAAAATCATATCTCCTAAGACCCCTCGCTCTTCGATTCAAATGACTGGCAAAGGGCAAAATATGAAGCTAAATGGGGTCCAGGTGCCACCAAAATACATACCTTACATTTTAAAGGGCGGCTCACTTCCAAAATAATTCTTGACACCTTTTAAAACTGCTGTTATAATAATCCTACAATAACAATTATCGGAGGATAAATGAGATTTGCTCATATTGCGGACACCCATATCCGCAACTTAAAATACCATTTTGAGTACAGAGAAGTATTCAAGCAATTATATAAATCATTAAAAGAAGAAAAAGTAGATTATATCGTCCACTGCGGCGACATCGCACATACCAAGACACAAATCTCTCCAGAGTTTGTGGATATGTGCCGAGAGTTCTTTGAGAACTTGGCTGCCATTGCACCAACCTATATCATCTTAGGTAATCACGATGGCAATCTTAGAAACGACAGCAGGCAAGATGCAATTAGTCCAATTGTAAAAGCAATCAATAACCCTAACCTGATTCTACTCCGCAACGCAGGAGAAACAAAAATCAACTCAGAGTTTTGTTTGAATGTTCTTTCTGTATTTGATGAGGATAACTGGGTATCACCTACTGATCCCAATGCAGTTAACATTGCCCTTTATCATGGTGCAATAGACAAATCGAAGACAGACAGCAACTGGACACTAGGTGGAGATCATAGTATTGAGATATTTGATGATTTTGATTTTGCCTTTCTTGGAGACATCCATAAAACTCAACAGCTTGATTCTGCTGGGCGCATTTGGTACGCCGGCTCAACAGTTCAACAAAACTTTGGAGAGTCCCTAGACAAGGGTTATCTGCTTTGGGACATTGAAGATAAAAATACATTTACCAACACCTTGATTACATTCGAAAACCCAAAACCTTTTATAACTGTCAAATTAACACAAAAAGGTAATTTGCCAAGAACTCCTATTCCAGAGGGAGCAAGAGTTAGAGTTGTATCAGAGTCGAATGTTTCGCTTGACAAAGTTAGAAAAGCTATCGAGGCTGTAAAATATAAGCACAACCCAGAGACAGTTACCTACTTGAATAGGGCAGCAAACCAAAAAATAAATGTTGCCGCACCCGAAGGTTTAAAGAAGCAAGATCTTAGAGACTTAAAGACCCAAGAAGAGTTGATGGCAGAGTATTTGAATGAGTTCGAAGTAACAGATGAGGTCCTTGAGAAAGTTTATGACTTAAACAAAATCTACAATAAGCAAGTAGAAGAGAACGAAGAGGTTTTTAGAAACATTAATTGGTCCCTGCAGAAATTAGAGTGGAACAATCTTTTCAACTACGGTGAAGGCAATTCAATTGATTTTACTAAGCTTGAGGGAATTGTAGGAATATTTGGTAAAAATTATTCTGGAAAGTCCTCCATAGTTGATACGCTACTGTATACAATGTACAACTCCACTTCCAAATCTATTAGGAAAAATTTAAACATTATAAACCAAAATAAAGATTATTGTAATGGGGTTGCTACAATAAAGGTAGATGATCAACAGTATGTTATAGAAAGAAATTCAAAAAAATATACGAAACGATTAAAAGGAGTGGAAACACAAGAGGCAAGCACCGATTTAGAATTCTATAAACAAGACATGATCGGAAATCACACAGGTTTAAATGGCACCTCTCGACAAGATACGGACTCAAATGTCAGAAAAAGGTTTGGAACAATACAAGATTTCTTATTAACTTCTATGGCTTCACAGTTAGACTCTCTATCTTTCATCAATGAGGGTTCTACCAAAAGGAAGGAATATTTGGCTAAATTTTTAGATTTAGAAATTTTTGATAAAAAATTTAAAATGGCGAAAGAAGATTCCGCGGCAACAAAGCTTGCTCTAAAAAAACTGGAAGGGGTAGACTTTGAAGAACAAATAGAAGCTATTAAAAGAGAAATCACTAGAAGCGAACTCTCGATTGAGTCTAACAAGGCTTTGTGTAGGACCATGAGAGAAGACCTGGGAGGATTAAATATTAGTCTCGCAGAACTATCGTCAAAAATAGATGCAGTACCCGCAGAAATAATCGACCCTGCTTTGACATTGCAAGAGATTGCCAGAAAAGAGAGGTTGATATTAAAGACCACAGCTAATAAGACCACTGCCTTGAAACTACTTGAGGAGGATCAACAAAAGTTTGAGAAAATTTGTGATTTCTTGGAAACATTTAATGTCGACTCTTATAGAGAAAAGAAGAAGTTGATTGAAGAAAAGAAAGAAAAGTTGTCAGACTTGATATCTGAGATGAAAAAACACTCAGAAGAAAAGCTGAGGAATGTGAGAAAGCAGGATTTACTAACAGAGGTTCCTTGTGGAAGTCAGTTTCCATCTTGCAAATTTATCAAGGATGCTCATAGTGCAGGAGAATTAATTCAAATTGCAGAATCGAGAATGTCAGAAGTGGCAATAAACATAAATACCATTGGAGCAGAGATTCAAAAGGAAGATCCATTTCAGGTTGAGAGTCATCTAAATAAGTACGACCTTTTGATTGAAAAAAAGACAGAACTTGCAACTGCTATTGCATCTGCAAAAATAACCATCGAGCGCGCTGATGCCTTGCTATTTAGGGAACAAGTTGAACTTGAAAATTTAAAAAGTAAAAGTGAAGAATATAATGAAAATAAAGATGCTATAGAAAATTTAAAGCAACTCTTAAAAGAACTAAAAGATATGCAAATTGACGCTAAAGCTAAAGAGGGAGAGATCGAAAATTGTGAATCTAAGGTTATGAGGCTTCACCAGAAACATGGATCTTTGGAGCAAAAATTAAAATTTGTAAAAACTCAATTAAAAGAAAAAGAAAAACTTGAGAAAGAGTTTGCCGCATACCATCTTTTAATGACTTGTTGTCACCCAAATGGTGTATCTTATGAAATTATCAAAAATCGTCTTCCTTATATAAACGAAGAGATTGCAAAGATTTTAGCTAACATAGTAGAGTTTGAAGTGTTTATAACAAACAACGAAGATAAATTAGATATTTTCATTAAACACCCTCGTCATGAGCCTCGTCCACTTGAGATGGGCTCCGGAGCAGAAAAGACAATCGCGAGCATGGCAATTAGGTTAGCTTTCTTAACAGTGTCAAGTTTACCAAAGTCTGACCTATTTATATTAGATGAACCTGGAACAGCTTTAGATGAAGAAAACATGGAAGGCTTTGTGAGGATCTTAGAAATGATTAAAGGATATTTTAAGACAGTTATACTGATATCACACTTAGATAGCCTAAAAGATTGCGTAGATATGCAAATCAACATAGAAAAAAGCAATGGGTTCGCAAGCGTCAATATTTAGGAGGACTTATGGTGACACAATTAAAAGCATTTGCAGACAAATATACAGAAAGATTTATCTCTAGAAAATTTTTAGCATGGCTTACTGCTACAACCCTTTGTATATGGGGAGCAGTTACGAGCAGTGACTGGGTTGCAGTAACACTGGCATATATTGGATCTCAAGCTCTGGTAGACCTTGCAGTTCAGTGGAAGCATGGACCAAATCAGTGACGTGGGTTCTAATGAAAGAGTGGTTTTGTAAATCCTGGCTTTGGCTGAAGACTCATTGGCAGGTACCTTTTTTAGCATTATGGACTCTAATAGTATATTTATTTACTAAAAGAAACACAGACGCTTTATCAGAAGTTCTAAAAATTAAAGAAGCTTCTCACAGGGAAGAAGTTGAAGCATTAAAGAAGCTCCACAAGGAACAACTTTTAAAGCTAAACGGTCTACAAGCAGAATACATAAAAACAATAAGGAACCTAGAGCAAAGCTTTCAAGAGCAAAAAAAACAATTATCTAAAAAACAAGTTGAAGATGTAAAAGAGATTGTGATAAAATCTAAGGGTAACCCCGAAGAGATTAAGAGAAAGATTGAAAATGAATTTGGAATTAAGTTTAAAGACTAAGTTTATAGTACTAGCTAATTTAATATTTTTTGTTTGCGCAACAGTAGCACATGCAGATCCAGTGATCGCAGGAGAGGTTCTTCCCCCGGCCTCTGCAGTTCTTATTGAAGACCCAGAACTCATAAAAAGGATAGATGTAGGAAAAGAAGACGAACCAGTTTGGTGTTACAGTAATGATGCAAATGCAATTATAATCTCCGCACCACAGAGGCAAAGAGAAAAGTGTGAACTCAGGTATCAACTAGAATTAGAGCGCACCCGCGCCGATTACAATTTTAACTTAGAACGATTAAATATTGAAATCCAAAGTTTGACTGACAAGCACGAAAGGATACTATCCTTAAAAAACGATGAGATTGAAAAGCTAACAAAAGCGGCCCTAAAAAGACCGAACGATTATTCTGCTTGGTGGGCCTCTGGAGGGGTCGCTGTAGGAGTGTTGACTACTTTGGCAATTGTTTTCGCGGTGAATAAATGAGTGAAAAAGATTTAAATAAGATAGCCAAATTTGAAAAAGCTATAAAAGAAAAATATGGTGAATCTGCAATTCAAAATCCTAAAAGCTCATGGAATGAGGAAAAGGAAAAAAAATATTTAGCAGATTTAAAAGAATTTTACTCTAATGAAAAAATAAACAAAACATATACCGATAAGGACGGATTTACCGTAAAAGAAACAAAAAGAAAGTCAGCCAGCAGCCCAAGTAGAAACTGCCCAGTTTGCAGCTCTTATTCTTTTTCTCTGGAAGACGACCTTTATATGACAAAATACGAATGTTGTTTCGAATGTTATATAAAATTTGTTGAAGGAAGAGAAGAAAGATGGAAAACTGGCTGGAGACCAAATAACTAACTAATTAATATTAGCAATCTAACACACAGAGGATTTAAAATGGCTACAACTTTAGAAATTATAAACGGTATTTCGCAGGTTCTTGCAAATACATACGACGGCGCTCTTGACGAATCTGGAGAACCAATTCAGATCGGCCTAAGAAGAGAAGAAGGCAATCCATTACTGGATCACAGAGTTATAGATGGATTCGGCGCCCACATCAATGGAGATAGGCTTCATATCAAATACCACTCAGAAATACCCTTAAAAGAAGTCCACTCAAGTGGCTTTGAAGGAGAGATGGAGTCCATGGTAGAGAAGGTAAAATCTTTTATACAAAAAGAATTTAAAAAAGTTACAAAGTCTTCGCTTACCTTGTCAGACCCCAGCGAGGTAGATGTTTTAGTGGAGTATGTTTCAAGAATCCGATGTAGTGTTAAGGTCCACAAATGCTACAAAATTGGAGGAGTCGATTCAGAAGATAGGATTGAATCAGACCAAGAAAGACCAACTGATCCAGCATTTGAGAAGATGGTTAAACTCGGCGGTCTCAAGTAAGAGGCTTGATGAATATAAAACTTTCTAAAAGCGAAATTATGAAAGAGATCGTCCGGTGTGGAAAAAAGCCGGAATACTTTATTCACAATTACGCTAAAATAACCCATCCAGTTAAAGGACTGATACCTTTTCACCTATATCCCTTTCAGTCACAACTCCTAGAAGACTTCGAAGACCATAGATTTAATGTTATACTTAAGGCTCGACAGTTAGGCATTTCTACCATAACTGCAGCTTATGTAGCTTGGATGATGATGTTTCATAGGGAAAAGAATGTATTAGTGATAGCAACTAAGTTCAGTACAGCCTCTAACTTGGTTAAGAAAGTAAAATCAATTATAAAAAATTTACCAGAATGGCTAAGGATTTCAAACGTAGATATAGATAATAGAACAAGCTTTATCTTGTCTAACGGATCACAAATAAAAGCGTCTTCAACCTCTAGTGACGCTGGACGTTCTGAGGCACTGTCGTTGCTTGTCATTGATGAGGCCGCTCATGTTGAGGGTTTGGATGATCTTTGGATGGGTTTGTACCCCACTCTGTCAACTGGTGGTCGGTGTATAGCTTTGAGTACGCCAAATGGTGTAGGTAATTGGTTTCACAAGATCTATACAGAGGCCGAAGGCAAGCTCAATGATTTTTTTCCTACCATACTACCGTGGGATGTGCACCCTGATAGAGATATGGAGTGGTTCAACAAAGAAACTCGAAACATGTCAAATCGAGAAATAGCTCAAGAGTTAGAGTGTAATTTTAACATGTCAGGAGAAACAGTTTTTTCTCCAGAGGATATAGAAAACTACTCACAAAGAACAGAAGAACCCAAATATAGAACAGGTTTTGACAGAAACCTTTGGATTTGGAAAGAGATGGACGCTAGTTCAGATTATATTGTATCAGCAGACGTCGCCCGCGGCGATGGAAAAGATTATTCAGTCTGCCACGTTTTTAATGTTAACACCATGGAGATTGTAGCAGAATACAGAGGCAAAGTAACACCAGATGTTTTCTCTAGAGTGTTAAACGATGTAGGTAAAGAATACAAAAATGCACTCATGATTGTGGAAAACAACTCAGTTGGATATTCTGTTCTGGAAAAGTTGAGGGAGATGAATTATCCAAACCTCTATTATTCGATAAAAAGCACCCACGAATATGTAGAAGAATACAAAGCAGAAAATATGTCCAACGCGGTAGCTGGATTTACAATGTCTTCGAAGACGCGTCCAATCATAATATCAAAGATGGAGGAATTCATCAGAAACAATCTAATTAAAATATATTCCAAGCGTCTTTTGATGGAAATGAAGACATTTATTTGGAATAACGGTAGAGCAGAGGCTATGAGGTCATATAATGATGACTTAATCATGGCTTGCGCAGTTGGTTGCTGGGTTAGGGATACAGCCCTTGCAGTTAATGAAAAAGAAGCAGAATATAATAAAGCTTTTATAGGAGCGATAACAAAAAGTAATAGTCAAATAGACACCAGGATTAAGGGTATGGTTGGTACTAGAAATTTAAAAATGCAAGATGATGCACGTAAACACCACCAAGCTTTAAACAATTATCCATGGCTTTTCAAAGGTTAAAAAATGGCACAGAAAAAAAATAAAAACAACACAAGAAATCCACAAAGTTTACTCTTCAGGAGATTAACAAAATTATTATCGGGCCCGCTGACCCAATATAGGACACAGAACAATCATAGACTACGAAGGATAGAGTTAGATAAATACGCCAGCAGATTCACGTCAGCTTCAGGTAGAGACTTCAAAAAAACGGCATATAATCCATACGACAATCTGCAAAGCAGTTATATGACCAGTCAACAAAGAATAGAAAGATATGTTGACTTCGATCAAATGGAGTACACACCAGAGATTGCCTCCGCTTTAGACATTTATGCGGACGAAATGACAACTTATTCTTCGATAACTCCAATGCTTAGAGTTGAATGTGATAACGAGGAGATAAAGGCAATATTGGAAACTTTATATTCCAGTGTCTTAAATATAGAACACAACCTTTTTTCTTGGTGCAGGTCCATGTGTAAATATGGAGATTTCTTTTTGTATCTTGATATTGATGACATGTTAGGGATCACCTCTGTTATTGGGCTGCCTTCTTCCGAAGTAGAGAGAATGGAAGGAGAAGACAAGCAAAACCCCAATTATGTTCAATATCAGTGGAACACCGCCGGCCTAACTTTCGAAAACTGGCAAATCGGCCATTTTAGGATTTTGGGTCAAGATAGATACAACCCATATGGCACTTCGGTGCTTGAGCCAGCCCGACGAATCTGGAGACAGCTAACTCTTTTAGAGGATGCTATGATGGCTTATCGGATAGTTAGATCACCTGAGCGTAGAGCTTTCTATATTGATGTAGGGTCTATACCCCCGCAGGATATAGAACAGTACATGCAGAAAGTCATGACCCAGATGAAAAGAAATCAGGTAGTGGACCCCGAAACCGGCAGAGTGGACCTAAGGTATAACCCCTTATCAATAGAGGAGGACTACTTTATTCCAGTCAGAGGAGGCACAAGCGCTACAAAGATTGAATCAGTAGCTGGAGGCAAGTACACAGGAGATATAGATGACGTCAAGTATCTAAGAGATAAACTATTTTCAGCACTAAAAATACCATCAGCCTATATTTCTTCAGATGCTGACAAAGCACAAGAAGATAAAACAACTTTAGCTCAAAAAGATATAAGGTTTTCCAGAACCATTCAGAGATTACAAAGATCTATAATAACAGAATTAGAAAAAATAGGCATTATCCACTTGTACACCTTGGGATATAGAGAGGAAGACTTAGTTGGCTTCACTTGTCATCTTAACAATCCTTCTAAAATTGCAGAAATGCAAGAACTTGAACATTGGAAAACTAAGTTTGATATAGTTGGAGCAGCTACAGAAGGATTCTTTTCAAAGCATTGGCTAGCCAGCAGATTATTTGGAATGTCAGATGACGAATTTGTGAGAAACAGAAGAGAGCTTTTCTACGATAAGAGATTTGAAGCAGCCCTTGAAACTGCTGGTGAATTAGAACAAGCAGAGGCAACAGCTGCCATCGACGCCGGCGTAGACGCAGGCCCCACCGCGTTGGACACAACCCCCGGTGGGACGGGAACCATTGGAGCAGAACCGGAAATCGGCGCAGGTCCCGACTTGGGAGCCCCAGCAGGCGCCGCCCCAGATGCAGCAGCTCCCGAACCAGATGCCGGAGGCGGTGGTGGAGACGATGGAGCTTTACTGGCAACACCACCAGGTAAAAGAGAAGATAGCAAAGGCAGGACTACAACTGCAAAGTCTCATGGATGGTATGAGCCAAGATCCAACTTCGCATCGGGAGATAGAAGAAAAACTTCCGGCCCGCGTAAGAAGAATATGAATAGAGCTGCAACACCAGAGACGGGAACTAAGAGAAAGGTTTTCCCTGGTTCCAGCGAGTTGTCGAAGCTTGTTCGATCAACGGGCATTTATGAGCAGGAAGAAACTAATTACAAAGTAGAAGAAAAAAAGATTCTCAAAAATCAAAAGGATCTGAAGACATTATTTGAGAGTTTGCAACTAAGGAGCAAAAATAAAGATGAGACTGAAGCACAATAAAAAAAGAAATACGGCCTTTGTTTATGAAGCACTAGTGAGAGAATTGACAGAATCAGTGGTCAAGAACAATAAAAATAAACAGAATAAGATCGTTTCAATTATAAAAGAGCATTTTACACAGTCATCTGAACTGAAAAAAGAACTAGATCTATACAAGTCTATATATGAGAATAGACAATTAGAGAAAAATATAGCAGAGAAAATTGTATATGAAGTTAAACAGGAGCATGACAGTTTAGATAAAAGAGCACTGTTTAAGGAGCAATCAGCACTTATAAATAAAATAAACAAAACTCTGTCTCACAAAGTTTATAATAATTTTGTGCCAAATTACAAAACGATAGCTTCAGTATATTCAATATTTCAGGATAAATTGCCCATAAAAGATAGGGTCCTACTGGAAGAAAATATTATAAATCAAATGTCCTCCTCCACAGAATTAAAAGAAGAAGAGCAGAAGCCGATGGACTACATCATATATAACTCTTTTGTGTCCAACTTCAATAAAGAGTATGATACAATTTTAACAGAAAACCAAAAGTGTTTGTTAAATAAATATATCTCTTCTTTCTCTGACAATGATTTGGACCTAAAAGTTTATCTTAATGAAGAAATTGGCCGAGTGAAAGAGGGCTTAAAGAAAGCAAAAAATATTCAAAAAGATGAGTTATTGATAGAAAAATTACAAGAGACTTATGATATAATAGATAACATTAAAGATAAGCAAATAGACACTAAAGTACTGGAGATGGTTCTAAATGCACAACAGCTATTAGACGTTATAGAAAAAAATGACAGTTAATTTAAAAATAAAGCTAGACCCAAGAGTTGAATTAAAAGTTAGAAGAACTCTTGATGGAAACATTTTAATCCTCGATCATGAAGACATTGATATTGTATTTATGCCTGAAAAAAATAAATGTGTAACTTTTCCAAAAGAATCAATGTCTGATAAAGTTTATGCCACACAAGATAGAATGTTTAGTTTTTTAACAAAAAAAGGAATAGTTAATAGCTCGACAATTCGCGGCGGTAATGTTTTCGGTGCATTAGAAGCAGAGATTTTAGAATCTTCTATCCCTGGCATCGACCGCGATCAGGCGTTCTTATATGTTGTCCATGAGTATATAGAACAAGAGAAGCCATACTTTAGGCAACATGAAAAATATAGTGATGATGTTCTAGATTCTCTTTTGGAACCTGGAGAAGAAGATTCAACAGAACTTGGAGATGTCCCACAGGCCGACACAAAGGGCGGCATGCAAGCCCGCATGAGACCATATGGATACATGTACAATTACTCACTCGTCCGTGAGAATGATGAAAGAGAGGGTGAGTGAATTTTTTATGGTTTTCCATAATAGCCTATGGGATGACACAAATCATTGTATACGGAAAAATCTTTGAAAAGATAAGACCAACTCAAGGGTGGTTAGGGCAGCTTTTGTCCTGCCCAATGTGCACTGGCTTTTGGGTTGGTGTTTTTTTATGGTGTGTAAAGGCACAAACTCAACTATTTATTTTTGATGATTCTTACGCAACGGCCTTTTTGTTGGGCTGCGCAGGATCGGCCACATCTTATATAGGTTGTACTATATTTGGTGATGACGGCTTGATGATATTTAAAACAGTCAATATTTTTGACAAAAGGAGAAAAAATGAGACCATTAACTAAAATAAGGTGGATGATACGCCCAGTTGCTAATTGTTGCAAAGGTTCGTAGATGACGCGGGTCGCCCCCGCAATAATAAGAGAGGTAATTATGAAATTATTAAGAGAATATTTTGAACTTTGTGATGGTGGTATATGCCAAGATTTGCTGACAGAAGATGAAAAGCGCCGGGTTGCTAACGGAGCATGTATTTTGTCAGGTGTAATGCAAATGTCCGAAACACAAAACGGAAACGGCCGCGTTTACCCTCATGCCATTCTAGAAAGAGAAGTGAAAAATTATCTCACTATGGTAAAAGAAAGAAGGGCCCTAGGAGAACTCGACCACCCAGATACTAGTGTGATTAATTTAGCTAATGCATCACACCTTGTAACGGATATTTGGATGGAGGACAACAAATGCATTGGTAAGATAGAGGTTCTTAACACACCGTCAGGAAAGGTATTGCAAGAACTAGTCAATGCAGGCGTTAAGTTAGGTATTTCTTCTAGAGGAATGGGTTCGGTTACAGAAAGAAATGGTGTGACCATGGTTGAGGATGACTTTCAGCTAATATGCTTTGATATGGTTTCAGACCCTTCTACGCCTGGAGCATTCATGATGACAGAAGTAAAGCAGCAGCCAAATATCTTTACAGATAAAGATATTGTATCCCGGGCTTTAAATAATTTTATATATAAGTTTGGTGAAAAATGAAAAAGTCTGAATTAAAGTCAATTATAAAAGAGTGTGTAAAGGAGGTCTTATTTGATGAAGGGGTCCTGTCAAACTTAGTTGCCGAAGTTGCCTTTGGAATAACTAAAGCACAGAATCAAATTTTAGAGTCACAAAAACAGGAAACTATAAGCCCAACACCAGTTCACAAACCTAATTTGGAAAAGATCGAAGAAGAAAAGAGAAAAAAGATCCTTGAAGTGAAAAGAAGGATGCTCGATGCGATGGGCAGCGAAAGAATGAAAGGGGCGTTTGAAGGTACGGAGCCGTTGAGAGAATCCCAGGGCCAAGCTTCAGTGCACTCTCCTCTCTCCGGTCGCGACCCTAGTGACGCAGGGATTGATATAACAGGAATATTTAACTTAGCCGGCCACAGATGGCAAAATTTAAAGTAAAAGAAAGGAATAAACATGGGCAGAAGAACACCAGTACACGTAGAAGTTAAGATTTATGACCAGTCGCAGGTCGAAAGGATGATAAAGAAATTTACTAGAAAATGTAAAAAGTCGGGACTCTTTGAGGAACTAAAAGAAAGAAGGTATTTCAAGAAGAAGTCCATAAAAAACAAAGAAAAGAGAGAAAGAAAAAGAAAACTTTCCCAGAAATCGACACAAGATTACAAGGATAAATTCGATAAACTAAAGTAAGAGTAAAGTTATGCCGTACAAGAGAGTAAATTCAAAATCAATTAAATTCGGCCCGAATGGAGATAAGGTTGTAATAGGTGATGTTTCTGACTTTACTTTTACAGACAATGCAGGAACAGATAAGCCATTTTCCGTATCATCTTGGGTTTTCATCAGAGACGTTAGCCTCGTATCCGGCGCATTTTTCTCAAAAAGACACAAAGCGAATCTTGAGGGTGAGTATTACTTTGGTCACGAAGGTGGGAAAATAATTGCAGTACTTTATGCAGATCCAGCCCAAAATGGCATCGGCGCGTTTAATACAATGAATCGCATCTATTTTGCTAAAAACGCATTCGTAGGAGGTTTACAAGATGAAACCTGGCATAATATAACAGTGACCTACAGCGGAAACAAATCACATACTGGAGTGAACATATACTTGGACGGAACAGCGCTGGTTCCTGATTCAGCTACAACCAACAATTACAACGGAATGGGGAATGAGGCAGCACCAGTTACCATTGGTGGCACTGATGACCCCGACACTAACGTTTTTGAAGATTTTATCGCAGATACAATGGTTTTTAACAAAGAACTCACAGCAACTGAGGTGCAAGAGGTATATAATCAAGGAAAAGTTAAAGATATGACGCAGTTTACTGCATATTCCAATCTCTTATCTTGGTATAAGATGGGAGATGACCTCGACACCCCAGACTCTGGAGGCATAAGAGATTATGTGGGCTCTAATCATGGAACTTTAGCTGGCTCTGCCTATATCGCGGCCAGTCCAGAACTTGGAACGGATCAACTCCCCGTCGCGAACCACCACCTTTACACTACCCATGGCAGAACAAGACAGATTAAGAATGCCGCAGGTGCCTTTGGTTCTGCTATACCGCTCACCACTGATCTTCCATCCGCAGCAACTGATGGTTACGCAACAGAGAATCAAAGATACGCACACATAGTTATTAATACATTCCCTATTGACAGTGACAATAACAAAACAGTAATCATTTGGGGCTACAATCACGCTTTTGGCAAGTGGGGGAAACTGACAAGACATGCATCAGGGTTTAAAAATATATATATAAACAATAATATTTCACAATTCCAGCTACAGCATAGTCAAACTACTCGACCTTCCACAAGGTATGTTTTAGAAATAGCCGGAATAGATCGTATATACATACAAGATACTGGCACTGGCCACCCCACAGATCAAGTTTTTTTGGGATTTAACACTTTTTAACTAATTAATAATGGAGAAATAGAATGTCAAATTTTCACACATACAGCAGCTGGGGTAGAACACGGCAACCAAAGAATGTAACAGGTAGAGACTCTACGTCTGAAGCAGCGACTTTAGATGCTGCCCCAGCCGGCAATGCAGCAGCTGATATCGCGAGTAGTTTTACAACAGAAAACCAAAGATTTTTGCACTTATTATTGGACACAGATACGTCTGGAGAAAACAAAACAATTACAGTTTATGGATTTTCTTATGCCTTCGCCCGCTGGGCGCCACTTAAAGACGTCCGTGGTAATGCGGTTACAATCTCGGCTGACGATACAAGCACATATCAGATTTTTGAAATTCATGGAGTTGATAGAGTTTGCTTCCTCGCTGGTGGAACTGACGCGGGTCAATTAGCCGCCAACGACTTTTTCTTCGCCGCAACATCAACGTTTTAAGATGATCATCATGGAGAGTGTTAATGTCTTTTAAATATTCAAGCTTTGGAAGAACACGCCAACCTAAAAATTTATCTTTTGGAGAAAATTTAGTTGGCAATAGTAACTATATTATACCTTATGCCACTGCCCATGCTGGAGCCAGTGTTTTTGATATCGCCAATATAAGAAAAGATTATGGCCTTGCGACAGAAAACCAAAGGTATCTACACCTTTTGATCGACAGCACAACTATTCCTGGTGTTACAAAAACAGCGTCAGTTGGTGTCTTGGGTTACATAAATGCTTTTGGAATCTGGGCGCAACTAGTAAAACACGATCAGCCCTCAAATGAGCCGCAAAACTCAAACTCTTTCCCGGTCCTCCATACTGGAACCATCGATAATAATAGGCAGTATTTTGTTTATGATATCTTGGGAGTAGATAAGATTTTGTTTTATGCTGCAAACCCAAACGCTAGTGATGTAGATACGTGGCAATTAAGAGCTGCTTTCAGCACCTTCTAGAGGGTTAAAATTTTTTCCCTTCCTTTGCAGTGGTAAAATACTATTTATTTAGAGACAAATACATTTGTTCGTGCATGAATCAAAAAACCGTTAGGAGTCAATAGAATGTCAAGTCTACTTGAAAAGGCGATAATTGATGCTGCCGCCCTAAAAGAAGCAGCGCTCAAGAGTGCCGAGAAGCTTGTTGTAGAGAAATATGCAACTGAAGTAAAAGAAGCAGTCGATATGCTTATCTCGGATCACTTTGAAGAAAACATTAATGAGCAGGATCTCGGAGCCCCAGCCCCAGACCTCGGAGGCGGAGCGGGAGGAGACCCATTTGGCTTCGATTCCCTGCCGGGTGAAGCCCCTGCAGCTGAAGAACCAGCTGCAGCTGAACCAGAGGCTGATTCTGCAGAAGAACCTCTCGATCCAGAAGATTTAATGTCCATTATACCAGATGCTTTTAATAGCAGCGATGATGAAGTAATTCAAATTAAATTAGATTCTCTAGAAGCTGAGATGGCAGATGTACCAGATGGCCCTTTCGCTGGAAATGATGAGCTTGGTGATGGCGAAATAGGAATTGATGTAGAAACTGAAGAAGAATTAGCACAACAAGAAGAGATTCCTGACGTTGAGGTTCCTCTCGATGATGAAGACGACATTGATATTGACATCACATCAGACGTTGTTTCCGAAGTATTAGGCGAATTGGGCCTAGATGAAGAAGAAATAGACCTTGATGAGCTTTTAGAAAGAGTAAGAGTTGACTTCGAGCCGCAAAAATCAGGCTGGGCAGGTACTCCCGAATCAATAATGAAAGAATATGAAGCTATGCTTCTTGCTAGAGAGCAAGACAGCGAAGTAAAAGAAGAAAACGAAGAGTTGCGCAAGACTGTCGCAGCACTTCAAAAAGAAAACAAGACTTTATCCTCTGCGGCTGTTAAGTTGCAGGGTCAAAACCAAGATTATGAAACAGCTTTTAATAACTTGCAAGAAAAGTTGGAAACAATGAATGTTTCTAACGCTAAGTTGCTGTACATTAACCAGGCTCTTGAAAATGCCTCCTTGAATGAGCGACAAAAAAGAAAAATTGTCGAAGCCATTTCGAAAGCCGAAACTGTACAAGAAGCAAAGATAGTTTTTGAAACAATGAATGAAGCAGTTGCAACCAATTTAGACGTAAAGAAGGACGCAACTCTTAATGAGGTTGTCTCAAGTCGTTCAACGCTACTTGTCGCGGCTCGAAAAGAGCAAAAAAACACAAATGCTAATCCAATTTATAATAGGTTACAAAAATTGGCAGGCATTAAGACATAAAAAAATTTATAAGAAAAGGAGGTGATTTTTAAAATGTCTATTTTACAGAAATTGACAGAGGGCGTTCAGCATCGCGATATGCAAGCTGAAGGCGCTGCTCTACTTAACAAATGGGAAGCAACCGGTCTTCTTGAGGGTCTAAATAACGGCCAGCAGAAGCAGGGAATGGCGGTTCTTCTCGAAAACCAGGCGAAGGAACTTCTTCGAGAAGCTTCTTCCATGTCTGCAGGCGACGTCGAAGGTTTCGCTGCAGTTGCATTCCCAATCGTTCGTCGTGTATTCGGTGGACTGATCGCAAACGATCTTATTTCGGTTCAGCCAATGAGCTTGCCATCGGGTCTTATCTTCTTCCTTGACTTTGTTCATGAAGGTGGAAGACTTGGAGCCTCTGCGTCAGAATCAGTTTATGGTGGAAACGTGGTTGCTAGCCAGTTGACCGGTGGTGTTGACTTAGGGTCTACTCCAGAGGTTCAGCCGGGTGGTCACTACGACCTTGGCCACAGTTACACATCAGCAACCGGATCGGCCACGATTGCCGACGACGGCGCTGGTGGACTCTCGTTCGGCCCTACAGGCGGAGCACTCTCGACTGGTGGCTTCTTGTGTGATGCCGCTGCCGATGACGCTTTCGGTTCATCCGCACCAGTCTTGGTTTCAGCGCTTTCTGATGCTCAGAAGAAATTGATTGATTTTGATGCAGATATCCTTGCAACTCCGGGTGCTTCAGTCCAAGTTATTGAGTGCCTCGTTGCCGGCGCAGGTCTAGACAACCTCGATGAAGGTCGATTGGCAGCACTAGTTCTTCAGAACACTAACGGCGTCGTAGATATCGCAAATGTTACCGGTAACGATGCAGGTGCACTCGACTCGTCAGGATTTAGACAAGTTAGAAGACTAACCAAGTTGGTTGGTTCTGGTGCCACACGTAGAATTCGTCTTGTAATTGTTGATGACGGTGGGTCCTTGACACCTACGTCAACCGCAGGTCTCGCCGCGATCAATTTCGGCGCAGAAGACGCCGGTGACAAGATTGGTATTGCCAGCTATCCATTGAGAGATAACATCGGAACAGGCGCCGCTCAGGGGTCCATTCTGGCAGGCGTACACCCACTTGAAGAACCAGGTCCAGCCACCGGCAACAGCGCCGCGGCCCGAGAAGGCAAGAACACCATTGCTGAGATCGACATCAAGGTCGACAGTATTGCTGTTACCGCACAGACCAAGAAACTGAAGGCCAAGTGGTCTCCAGAGCTTGGTCAGGACCTCAACGCATAC